>Ga0209504_1000126_pt1 | contig 72309 bp, 69 predicted proteins | sample COGITO_mtgs_1005_FD_184791 | JGI IMG/M metagenome (GOLD analysis project Ga0209504, IMG submission 184791) | Pelagic marine microbial communities from North Sea - COGITO_mtgs_100511 (SPAdes) (version 2) | ecosystem: Environmental > Aquatic > Marine > Epipelagic ... | reverse complement strand
AAGGTACCGTAAAATTTTTCAACGAATCTAAAGGATTTGGATTTATCGTAGAAGAAGGAAACAACAGTGAACATTTTGTACATGTATCAGGTTTGATCGATGAAATTCGTGAAAATGATGAAGTAGAATTTGAATTACAAGATGGAAGAAAAGGATTAAACGCAGTAAACGTAAGAGTAATCTAATATATACTACTAGTTAATTTTTCAAACAAAGCCTATCTTAACAGATAGGCTTTTTTTTATGGAGCTACTTATTTTATAGGAATTGTAATTTTGTACAATTTTCTACTTTTATTATTTAGTTTATTTTCTCGTAACCAAGCATTGTGCAGTTTTAATTCTTTGTAATTAGTGTTAAAACCTTTTGCAAATGAAGCAATGTTTGTAATTACTGTATCTACTTTTACAGTTCTAGTTGTAGGTGAGGTGTATAAATCTTCTTTTTCAAACTCAAAACCGTATTTTTTAGGATAAGATAAGACTTCTTTTAATGCGACTATTCTTAGCACATAACGAGAAGTTTCTGAATTTAATAATAAATCATAATAATCGGTTACTTGCTGTTTTTTTAAATTTCTTGCTATACGAGCATTTCCAGCATTGTAAGCAGCAGCAGCCAATGTCCAAGTTCCAAAACGTTTTTTAGATTTTTTTAAATAATCTGCGGCTACTTTTGTTGCCTTTTCAAGGTTATAACGCTCATCAACATTTTGATTAACTTCTAAACCGTATTCTTTGGCAGAAGATTTTAAAAAGTGCCAAAATCCAGCAGCACCAGCAGAGGAGGAGTTATTTTCTAAACCACTTTCTGCGACAGCTAAGTACTTAAAATCATCTGGAATTCCATATTTTTTCAACATGGGTTCAATTATTGGAAAATATTTATGCGCTCTTTTAATTAATAACAAACCATTAGACTGCCAATAGGTATTTACTAATAATTCTCTGTCCATTCGTTCTTTAATATCATAAAGCTCTGTTGGAACTTTCTCACCAGCAAAGGTTAATTCATCAGGAATCTTTAAAGCTTTAATAGTATAAGAATCTGCTGTATTTTTTTCTGAAGGTACATCAGAAATATAAACTGCGTTAAAAAAAGTTATAGAGAGAAGGGTTATAAATATTATTGATAAAAAACGAACTATTTTCTGCATAGAATTTCTCTTAAGTTAGTAAAACTTAAAATTAAGAAAATACAACTGAAATATTAAGGTATATTCTTGTAAATTATTTCTGAAATTTCTTTGGCTTTTATTAAAATCATTACATGAGTTCCTTTGTTTACCAGTATAAAATTATTAATGTGTTTTGAAGGGAACACATGATCGTCATTTCCATGAATATGTAAAATGTTTTTTGGTGCATTTTCTTGCTGCCAATGAAGAACATTGTAGATGGCCCATTTCATATATCTCGCATCTTTTACAGATAAGTACATCTCATATAGCTCTGCTCTTTTCTTCAAAAAGTCACCTAAAAAATATTTGGTGTAATCTTCTAGATTTTCAACAATTTTAGCAGGGAAAAGTTTGTATGCTTTGGTTATTTGGAATAATTTTAATCGATATGGGAATTCATGATGGCTTTTAATACTAGAAACTAAAATAATTTTTTGAACAGAAATAATTTTCGCAATTTCTTGTACTAAAATTCCTCCAAAAGAGACTCCTAATAATACTGGATTTTTGTGAGTAATATCATCAGATATTCTAAGAGCGTACTCTTCTATTGTTTCATCAAGAGAAGTAGGGATTTTCCATTCTAAAAAATGAAGTTCAAACGTGTCTTTAGGCAATGAGATACGTTCAAATATTTTAGAGCTTGCTCCTAGGCCGGGCATGCAGTATAAATGAATTTTTTCCAATACTTTTTTTATTTTATGGCAGTAGCTTTGAGTTCTTCAATAAAATTGAAACGAACTAATCCGTCTTCATCAATGCTAGTTAAAGTTATGGTATGTAGTGTGTTAATAAACGCTGGATTCCATGGTGTTTTTACTTTCACGTAGTTTTCGGTAAAACCATGTATATAGCCTTCCTTATTTTCGCTTTCAAACAAAACAGTGAGAGTTTCTCCAAGCTGAGTTTCATAAAAAGCTCTCCGTTTTTTAACAGATAAGCCACGTAACATCTTACTTCGTTTTGCTCTTGTTTTTTTTGGAACTACTCCGTCCATTAAAACAGCCTCAGTATTTGCTCTTTCAGAATAGGTAAATACGTGTAAATAAGAAATATCTAAATCATTTAAATAGTGGTAGGTATCTAAAAAATGCTTTTCTGTTTCTCCAGGAAAACCAACAATTACATCTACACCAATACAAGCATTAGGAAGTACTTTTTTTATCTTCTGAACTCTATTCGTATAAGTATCTCGTAAATAACGACGTTTCATTTTTTTTAATAAATCATCACTACCGCTTTGTAATGGAATATGAAAATGAGGCACAAATGTGTCAGATTTAGAAACAAAGTCAATTGTTTCATCTCGTAATAAATTGGGTTCAATAGAAGAAATTCTTAATCGATGAATTCCTGCCACCTTATCTAATTGTTTTACTAAGTCTAAAAATGTATGCTCATGTTTTTTATTTCCAAACTCACCCTTTCCATAGTCTCCTATATTAACACCTGTTAAAATAATTTCTTTAATACCTCTTTTAGAAATTTCTGATGCATTTTTGAGTACATTTTCTACAGTATCACTCCTAGAAATACCTCTAGCTAACGGAATTGTACAATAGGTGCATTTGTAATCGCAACCATCTTGAACCTTTAAAAAAGCCCTTGTTCTGTCTCCAATAGAGTAAGAACCAACATAAAAATCTGCTTCAGATATTTCACATGAATGAACCTCACCATGTTGGTTTTTGGTTAAATCGTTAATATAACTGGTAACATTAAATTTTTCTGTAGCACCTAGTACCAAATCAACACCATCTACAGCTGCTAATTCTTCAGGTTTTAACTGAGCATAACACCCAACAGCAATTAAAAATGCATCTTCATTTTTTTTTAATGCATTTTTTACGATTGTTTTAAATCGTTTGTCTGCATTATCTGTAACAGAGCAGGTATTAATAACATAAATGTCTGCCTTTTCATGAAAATCTACACGATTAAAACCCTCGCTCACAAAATTACGAGCAATTGTAGAGGTTTCTGAGAAGTTAAGTTTACATCCTAGAGTATAAAATGCCACTTTTTTATCTGCATTCATTCTTGTACATTTAAAGGCCAGTAAATTTACAATAATTCTTATAATTGAGATGAATACTCAAATCATTTTTGAAACACAGAGATTGATAGTTAGGAAATTGTTATTGAGTGATTTAGAATCTTTTCATGAAATGCAATCAAATATAAACGTACTGCAATATGTACGAGTAAAAGCAATGAATTTTGAGGAGAATACAAAAGAATTGACCGAATTAATTGAAAAGTATGCTCATATTGAGAATGATTTTTGGATTTATGCAGTTGAAAGAAAATTGGATCATAAATTTGTTGGAACCTGTGCATTAATAAAAGACTCTAATAAAGAGGATGAAATAGGATATCGTTTTTTAGAGAAATATTGGAAATTAGGCTATGGTCTTGAGATTTGCAAAGGAATTATTAACTATTGTAGCTTACTAGGTATCCCTAAATTAATAGCTTATGTGGCTGATGAGAATAATGCTTCTATAAAAATAGTTGAGAGCTGCCATTTTAAATTTGTTAAAAAAGTATTTGAATCTACTCTAAAAATAACAGAAACTAAATACGAGCTAAATTTATGATTGTTAGTAATTTAAAAACCCCATATTATGCTGTTATTTTTACAACGCTCTTAACTGATGACATTGCTGGTTATCTTGAAACTGCTGTAAGAATGGAAAAATTAGCTGAGTTGCAAGAAGGGTTTTTAGGAATTGAATCTGCGAGGAATGAAGTTGGAATTACAGTTTCTTATTGGAATAGCTTGGAGGCGATTACGAAATGGAAACATAATATAGAGCATACAGAAGTTAGAAAAAGAGGAAGAGAACAATGGTATGAACACTATCAATTAAGAATATGTAAAGTAGAAAAAGACTATGGTTTTAAGAAATAATTGGTATTATTTATTGCTTGTTTTTCTGATGATTTCATGTGAAAATAAGGAATCTAAGTTTAATATTTCCCAAGTTTTTAGGTACAACGAGCATTCCAATATAAGCTCTCTAGACCCAGCTTTTGCTAAAGATCAGCGAAATATTTGGGCAGTTCATCAATTATATAATGGATTGGTTCAACTAGATGATAGTTTACGTGTTATACCAAGTATTGCCAAAAGTTGGCAAATTTCAGAAGACGGAAAAGTCTATACATTTTCACTAAGAGATGATGTCTATTTCCATGAGCATAGTTTGTTTGAAAATGATGCTACAAGGTTGGTTACAGCCACCGATTTTGAGTATAGTTTTAAAAGGCTCTTAGATAAAAATATAGTTTCTCCGGGGGCATGGGTATTACAGAATGTAAAAAGTTTTTCAGCGCCACAAGATGGAGTTTTTCAAATAGAATTAATTCAAGCTTTCCCTCCATTTTTAGGATTATTAGCTATGAAGTATTGTTCTGTTGTTTCTAAAGAAGCTATTGAGTTTTTTGGTGATGAATATCGCTCAAACCCAATAGGTACAGGCCCTTTTAAATTTAAATTATGGGTAGAGAACACCAAGCTTGTGTTGCGAAAAAACTCAAATTACTTTGAAAAAGATAGTACAGGAAAACAGCTACCGTATCTAGAAGCTGTTGCCATTACATTCTTACCGGATAAACAGAGTGAATTCTTACAATTTATTCAAGGAAATTTAGATTTTATGAAGAGTCTAGATGCCTCTTACAAAGATGATATTATTACTACGGAAGGAAAATTACAACCAAAATATAAACATCTGGTTCACATGGAAACAGGTGCTTACTTAAATACAGAATATTTAGGTGTGTATTTAGATCATAAAAATAATATTACAAACAACAAATTAATTAGAAAGGCAATTAATTATGGTTTTGATAGAGAAAAGATGATTAAATATTTACGAAATGGAATAGGAACACCAGCAGTTAACGGTTTTATTCCATCGGGCTTACCATCTTTTAACAATTTAGAAGGGTATCGTTATAAACCTGAATTAGCACGTAAATTACTTCAGGAATTTATACAAGAAACAGGGATTAAGAATCCTTCAATTACCATTACAACCAATAGTAATTATTTAGATTTATGTGAGTTTATTCAACGAGAGTTACAGAATATTGGATTAGATGTTACGATAGATGTAGTACCTCCTTCTTCCTTAAGACAGGGTAAAGCAACAGGCAAATTCTCTGTTTTTAGAGCAAGTTGGATAGCAGACTACCCTGATGCAGAAAACTATTTATCATTATTTTACAGTAAGAATTTTACGCCAAATGGTCCTAATTATACTCATTTTAAAAATGATAATTTTGATAGCTTGTATGAGCAATCTATTTCTGCTGTTAATTTAAAAATAAGATACAAACTTTATCAAAAGATGGATAGTATTTTAATTGATGAAGCACCAATTATTCCATTGTATTATGATCAAGTTATCCGTTTTTCTCAGAAAAACATAGAAGGCTTGGGAATTAATCCAATAGATATGTTAGATCTCAGAAGAGTTAAGAAAGTAAACTAAAATGAAATTTAAAAGACAGCTTCCTTAATTTTTTGTGCCAATCTTTTCTTAACATCCATAGGAAAACTTTTATCACCCATTAAAATATCTACCATATATTCTCCAAATTTATTGGCATATTTTTTTAATAAGAAATTTCTTACTGGATTTCTTTTATAAAAGTAGTTAGATAAAAATTCGCCTGAACGCAATTCAGGAATTAACTTTTTATGTAGCTTTTCTGAGTAAAGTTTTGTTGCCATTTCAAGGTCTAAATTGCTTTCAATAATAGCTTCTGCAACTAATTTTCCACTATAGATTGCATTAGAGATTCCTTCTGCAGTAATCGGTTCTGCAAAGCCAGCAGCATCACCAATTAAGAATGTTCTACCTTTAACAAAACCATCTGTTCTACAAGATAGTGGAATCTGAAATCCGTGCTGTTCTTCTTTAATAATTTCAGTAATACCAAGTTTTACCAAGTAGCTTTTATAGTATTCTTTTAAATTGATTCTTTTTTTTCTTGTGGTTAAAACACCTAATGATAAATGATTTTTCTTTGGAAAGCACCAAGCATATCCTTCTGGAGCTTCATCAATATCAAAACGTGCTTTTTTAGACAAACGGTCAAAATCTTTTTCAGGCACTGTTACTTCATATTCTAAGGCTGGAATTAAATTACGAGTTTCAGTTGTCCAACCAGCAAACTTAGCTGTTTGACTTAAAACACCGTCTGCAGCAATAAGAAACTTAGCTTCAATATTTCCTTGAGAAGTTTTACAAATGATGTGTTTGTCTTTATTTTCTATACCAATAAGCTTGTGATTTTGCAATACGTCTATGCCAAATTTCTGTGCTTCTTTTACAAGTAAATGATCAAAAGAATTTCTCATAATCATTGTAATTATTGGATCTTTTCGAGAAATAGAAAAAGGCTCATTACCAATATAAGTCTCTACTTCATAATACTCTTGCTCTATAACAGAGGAGATATCAATAGGTAAATTTTTACGTCCTCTAAAAACAAATCCACCACCACAGGTCTTATATCGAGGAAGCGTTTCTTTTTCTATGATACATACATTTACTCCATTTTGTGCTAAATAAAATGCAGTTGCTGCTCCAGCGGGGCCACTACCAACGATAGCTACATCATAATTTTTCATTCAATTTTTATTTTTTAATTTTATTCTTGCTAAAATAGGGAAGTGGTCTGAGTACGGAACTTCAAATGTTTTAAAATTATTGACTTCAAAATTTAGATCTACCAATATAAAGTCTATTCTTAAAGGATACAAATAATTAAATGTCTTGCCTAAGCCCTTACCAGCTATTTTAAAGGCATCTTGTTTATTTTTAGAGAGTTCTCTATATACCCAAGAAAATGCGGTGTTATTAAAGTCACCACAAAGTATTTTTTTTCCATTCCATTTTTTTTCGTGTTCCAAAAATAATTCTACCTGTTTTGCTTGTTTTTTAAAAGAGGCTTTCATGCGTTGAAGCAGTTTGTCAGAATTTTGTTCACCAAAATTTTCTTTAGCGGTATTCATTTTTAAAGACTCTAAATGAATATTATAAACCCTAATAGTGTCTTTAACTTTAATAATGTCTGCAAAAATAATATTGTTAGCACTGTTCTCTAAGTCTAAGGAGCCTGAGTTTATGATCTCATATTTAGAAAAAATGGCCAAACCAAATTTGTTGATCTTAGATTTTGTTTTTATAAATTGATAAGGATAAGATATTTGAAGGTTATCAGCTTCAAAATATTCTTGAATTGATATCACATCTGGTTTTTTTTCAGTAATTAATGTAGATATTTTTTCATCAATGGCATTATCTGTAGTCCAATTGTAATGATTAAATAAACGAACATTATAACTCATTACCACTAAATCATCTTTTAGAAAAATATTTTTTTCTGAAAATTTATAGATACTACTAATATATCCAACACCAAGAACTATTGCAAGTAAAGAGAGTATTAGGTATTTTTTTAATTTAATGATCCAATAAGTTAGAAAAAAAACATTTAATAAAAAAAGCACTGGAACCGATAAACTTATGATGGTAAATATTGGACTTAATTTTGGAGATATAAACGGCAGGAGGTAAGACAAAAGCAATAGCATTGATACTATTGTATTTATAAAGACTAGTATTTTATTCCAAAAATTGTCTTTTTTCATCTATATAATTTATTATAAGTAGTCTTAGAAAATGATTACTTAAGATGCTGCAAGCTTGTCTTTTTACTAGTTACTTTGTTTAAAAAGAAACTCTTTTTCTTCTTTTGTTAAGGTATCATAGCCAGATTTACTAATTTTATCTAGAATAGCATCTATTTTAGCTTGGTTGTCTAGTGTTGCTTTTGAATTAGCAGTTTTTTTAGTTGATTTGTAGACTGTCTGTAGAGGTTTCTTTCTTTTGGAAAGCAGCTTTGAAAACCAACTAAAAAGAGTTGTTTTTTTGTTACTAGCCTGAGAAACATATACATAACCAAATAGTGCACCTCCCAAATGGGCAATATGCCCACCGCCATTTCCACCGGCTAAAGAAATTAAATCAAAAAGGATAAAAACTCCAGCCAAATGCCAAACCTTCACATATCCAATAAATCTGAATTGTAATTGATAATTGGGAATATAAGTTGCAATTCCAATAACAATTGCTGTAATACCAGCTGATGCTCCAACCATGGTGTGAACCTTGCCTTCAAATAGAGGAAAATAACTATAGCTTAGCAGATAGGCAATCCCTCCAAATACGGTTCCTAAAAGATAAAAATTTAGTGCTTGCTTTTGGGTAAAGTATTCTAAAAAAAGTCTGCCAAAATAATGCAAAACAAGACAATTAAAAAGTAGGTGTAAAAAACCACTATGTAAAAATCCATAGCTAACAAGTGTCCAGGGCTTGGTAATGAAGTTATCAAAAGAAGACGACAAAGAAAACCATTCATAGACAAAGCTCATCTGTTTGGAATACAAACCACTAAACGAGCTTGAAATTAATGTAATGATAAAAATGGCAACATTAATATATATTAATTGCTGAATAATAGAAGCCGATTTGAATTTTGTCTGTAAATCTTTAAATACACTCATTTATTTCTAGTGTTTGAATTGATTATTTTTCCAATAATAAGCTAATATGAAACCAATAATTGCACCACCTATATGGGCGAAATGAGCTACGTTTCCAACGGAGTATTTAGTCATCCCAAAAAATAAATCTCCAAATAAAATTAGAGGAATAAAGTACTTTGCTGCGATTGGAACAGGAAAAAATATCAAAGCAAGTTTTGCATCTTTAAAATACATACCAAAGGCAACTAAAACGCCATAAACAGCACCCGAAGCTCCTACAGCAGGAGTGTGGAATAGGCTGTAAAACTGACTCAATTCTGCTTGAGATAATGTAATTACATCAGCATAATTTGTGTAAACTCCTGTATCTAATATTTTTGAAATATCATTTGAATTAAGTCCATTTTGAATTAAAACATCATAAAAACCATCAAACTGATAATAATTAACCAATGAATAAATTAAACCAGCACCAATACCAGCAGAAAAGTAAAAGAATAGAAATTTATTGCGTCCCCACATTTTCTCTAATGGAGTTCCAAATGCCCATAAGCCATACATATTAAAGAGTATATGAGCAAAACTTCCATGCATAAACATATGAGTTACATATTGCCAAAAACCAAAATTTTCATTTTTTGGAAAATGCAATGCAAGAATATTAGTGAGATCTATATTTATAAGTTGAGGACCAATAAATAGAATAACATTAACAATGATTAAATGTTTTATTCCTTCTGTAAATTTGATTCCATTCATATATTAACGAGCAAATAATTGATCAATTTCTTCTAATGTTAGTGTTTTAAACGTTGCTTTTCCAGCAGGACAAATACTCGGTTCTTTGCATGAAAATAAGCTATTTACTAAAACTTCTTGTTCTTTTTGTGATAGAAAATGACCAGTTTTAATAGCAATAGATTTTGCAAAAGATGTTGCCATAATTTTTAAAGGATTAAAATTAGCATCAGGAATATCTAAATTAATATTTTCTAAGAGCTCTTCTAAAACCTTAGAGATTTTACTTTCAGAAATAGAAACAGGAGTTCCTTTAATGGTTACCGACTCTTTTGTAAACTCATCAAAATAAAAACCTACATTTTCTAATTCTGGCTTTAAGGTATATATCATTTCAATTTCGGCAGACGAAAATGAGATAGTAATGGGAAATAATAATTGTTGACTGTGAACTTCTTTTAGTGTAGTACTGTCTAAAAATTCTTCATACAAAACACGTTGATGTGCTAAAGATTGATGAATTAAAACCACTCCAGACTTTATAGAACTTAGTAGATATTTTCTCTGTACTTGAATTGTTTTATTAGCAAGATGAGCTGTTTCTTGATCAAACAGTGTTTCTTGTTGTTCAATTTCATTAGTAGAAACATACAAGCTTTCCCAATTTTCAGTCTCTTTTTTATACTGAAATGACGATTTGTTTTGAGTAGTATCCTCATTTCCAAAAGGGTTAAAAGACGGATCTACTGTTATTTTTGGACTAGACGGTCTAGATTCTTTTTTTGTAAAATTATAGGGTGTGTCTAGCGTGGCATCTCTATTAAAATCTAAAACAGGGGCAACATTGTATTGCCCTAAACTGTGTTTAATTGTAGCTCTTAAAATTGCATAGACTGCTTTTTCATCGTCAAATTTTATTTCTGTTTTTGTAGGATGAATGTTAATATCAATACTTTTGGTAGGAACGGTTAGGTATAAAAAATAAGAAGGATGAGAACCGTGTTCAAGCAGTCCTTCAAAAGCAGCTACCACAGCATGATTTAAATATGGGCTTTTTACATAACGATTATTTACAAAAAAGAATTGCTCACCTCTTTTTTTCTTAGAAAAAACTGGTTTAGCAATGAAACCTTCCATAGAAATCATTTCTGTATCTTCTGATATAGGCACTAGCTTTTCATTCATTTTAGCACCAAAAATAGCCACAATCCTTTTCCTTAAATTGCTGTTTTTTAGATGATAAACCTCGTTGTCATTGTGATATAAACTAAATGATATTTCTGGATGTGACAAAGATACACGTTGAAATTCATCTATAATATGTCTGGTTTCAATAGTGTCAGATTTTAAAAAATTTCTCCTAGCAGGTATATTATAAAATAGATTTTTTACAGCAATATTAGTTCCAGTTGGAGTTGCTGTCATTTCTTGATAAGTAACCTTACTACCTTCTATTTTTATGTGGGTTCCTAATTCTTGAGAGTCTTGTTTGGTCTTCATTTCTACATGAGCAATTGCTGCTATTGAAGCCATGGCCTCACCTCTAAAACCTTTGGTATGTAATTGAAATAAATCTTCGGCTGCCCTTATTTTAGAAGTTGCATGACGTTCAAATGAAAGTCTAGCATCTGTGGTACTCATTCCTTTGCCATTATCTATGACCTGAATTAGTGTTTTTCCAGCATCTCTAATAATAAGTTTAATGGAAGTTGCTGATGCATCTATAGAATTTTCTAACAATTCTTTCACAACAGAAGCAGGTCTTTGTACTACTTCACCTGCAGCAATTTGGTTGGCAACATGATCTGGTAAGAGTTGAATAATGTCTGACATTATTTTCTACTAAAAATTGATAGATCAAAATCTATGATGAATAAAAAAATAAGTACCAGTATAGCAATGATATAAAGTACCACTTTATTTGAATTAGTTTCTTCTAATTGATAGGTTTCATCATCAATTTTAAGGATGTTTTGTTCTCCTTTTAAATCACTAATAGCACCATTAATCTTACCTTTTAAACCACTGTCACTACCTGTTGAGCTTCTAAATTCATCAAACTTATGTTTAATTGCATACGGATTACCTTCCCCTTTGTAGTATCTGGGCTTGTAATCAAATTTTTTGTTTTTTCTCTTTATTATTGCCATGCAGCTCTCTGTAAGTTCTTTTTATGACTAAAAATACTAAGCCATTAGTAAGTAGCCTGTCAAAGTTACTTAATAATAAAATAGTGGTCAAGGTTTGTTGGCAAGTTCGTTGTTAAATCTAAGATAAAGAAGCCATTTTAATTGCAGTAACAGCACTTTCTATGCCTTTGTTTCCAAATTTTCCCCCAGATCTATCTATAGATTGTTGTTTGCTATTGTCTGTTAATACACAGAAAATAACAGGGGTGCTGTATTTCACATTAAGATCTACAATCCCTTGAGTAACTCCATTACAAACAAAATCGAAATGTTTTGTTTCACCCTGTATTACGTTTCCAATGGCAATGATGGCATCTAATTGAAGTGTTTCTATCATTTTTTTACACCCATAAACCAACTCAAAACTACCAGGAACTACCCAAGAAATAATATTTTCTTGTCTAGCACCACAGTCTAGAAGGGTTTCAATGGCACCTTTTTGTAGGTTCTCTGTAATATCTGGGTTCCACTCCGAAACAACAATCCCAAACCGAAAATCTTTCGCGCTTGGGATTGTTGTTTTATCGTAGTATGATAAATTTGTTGTAGCCATTGATGTTATTGAGCGTATTTTGCGCTGTAAATATATTTATCGATGTCTTTACCTGAATCTGTTGCAGAATAATTTTCTTTTATCTGAGTAAATATTTTTTCAGCTTTAGAAAACTGACCTAAATCCATAGCAGTTCTCCCTGCTTTGAATAAAAACAAAGGTGTTGTAAATTCATTGTCTTTTTTGTAGGCTGCTTTTTCGTAATAATCTAAGGCATCTTCAGCCTGATCAATATCTGCAAAAGCATCTCCTATCGCGCCTAAAGCAGTTGGGCCAAGTATTTCATCATCAGAAGTAAATTTACTTAGATATTCTATGGCTTTTTGATATTCTTTCAATTTTAAATAAGAAATACCAGCGTAATAATTTGCAATATTTGCTGCTTTGGTACCACTATATTGTATTGAAATGTCTAAAAACCCATATTTATTATCTGCTCCGTCTAAACCTAGCTGGAGTAAAGAGTCTATGTCTGAGCCTGCTGCTAAATCAGCATTATTAAAGTGCTTTCTTGGAAAAGATAATTCGTTTGAAGCTGCTTCTTCTTGAGGTTCAACAATGTACTTGTTGTATCCTAGCAATCCTAAAATTAGTGCAATTACAACAACTAAACCATAAAAAAGAGGTTTACTGTTTTTCTCAATCCATTGTTCAGATTTTGAGGCAGTATCATCTAGCGTATTAAAAACCTCTGCAGTTGTACTCTGCATGTCTAGTGCTTGTTGCTCTTTGTTATCTTTGGGTTTGTACCCTTTTTTCTTATATGTTGCCATATTTTGTTTAAAAATTTGTAGGGCAAAAATAGTTTTTTTAATTGGATTTAGAAAGCCTATATATCGTAATTTTTCAATAATTTGCAGAACCTTATCCACTATAAATTTTAGGTATGTATTTGCAGAAATTATCTTTAATGAATTTTAAAAACTTTGATTCAAAAACTTTTGAGTTTGAGGAGAAAATTAATTGTTTTGTTGGTCAGAATGGTGTTGGTAAAACAAATATTTTAGATGCCATTTACTATCTGTCTTTTGCAAAAAGCTACTTTAACCCTATAGCTGTTCAGAATATTCAACATTCAAAGGCATTCTTTATGGTTGAAGGAGATTATTCTATAAATGATAGAATAGAAAAGATTATTTGTAGTTTAAAAAAAGGTCAAAAGAAGCTTTTAAAACGAAATGGAAAGGCTTATGAGAAATTTTCAGACCACGTAGGGCAAATACCGCTAGTAATTATCTCTCCTTCTGATAGAGATCTAGTAACCGATGGAAGTGATGCTAGAAGAAAGTTTATAGATGGTGTTATTTCTCAGCAAGATAAAAGTTATTTAAAAGACCTTATTTCTTATAACAAAGTACTTTCTCAACGAAATGCCTTGTTAAAGTATTTTGCTGCAAATAGAACCTTTGATGCTGTTAATTTAGAAGTTTATGATGATCAATTAATTGCTTTTGGAGCTAATATTTTTGAAAAAAGAAAGGAGTTTTTAGAAAAATTTATTCCTATTTTTAATCAAAAATATCAAGTTATCTCTAACGACAAAGAGCAGGTAAATTTAATTTATAAGAGTCAGTTACTTATATCACCCTATAAAGATCTTTTAAAGGTAAATTTAGAAAAAGATAAAATACTACAGTATACAACAGTTGGTATTCATAAAGATGATTTAAGCTTTGAGATTGGTAATTATCCTGTTAAAAAGTTTGGTTCTCAAGGACAGCAAAAATCGTATCTAATAGCATTAAAGTTTGCTCAATTTGAATTTATTAAACAGCAATCTAATTTAATTCCTATATTGTTACTAGATGATATTTTTGATAAACTAGACGAGCATCGTGTTTCTCAAATCATTGAACTGGTAAATAATGACGAATTTGGACAGATTTTTATTACTGACACACATTCTGATAGGATAGAAAATGTAATTCAACGAAGTAATAAATCATATCAAATTTTTAAGATGTAGGTTTAAAAGTTTTAGAATTTTTTTACTTAATGAAATAATAATAAGTATTATTTTAAAACAAACAATAGTATAAATAAGGGTACCATGGCTAAAAGAGAAAATGATTCTGTAGCACTCAAACAATTGATGCAATCTTTCATAAAAGAAAATAATCTATCTAAGGGTATGCAGAAAATAAAGGTAGAGGAGGCTTGGCATAAACTTATGGGGCAAGGCGTTAGCTCTTATACTCAATCTGTTGAATTGCAAAAAAAAACCTTGATAATTCGTTTAACATCTTCTGTGTTACGAGAAGAACTAAGTTATGGAAAAGAAAAAATTATTAAAATGTTAAATGAAGAAATTGGGGATGAAGTGATATCTAAGTTACTATTGGTATAGCTATATTATACAACTAACATGTAAATTAAAACAATAAAAAAACCGAGCTTTTTAGCTCGGTTTTTTGTAAAATATAATTAAATTTTTCTTAAAATTTTTCTCTTCCAGAAAAATGAAAACTACCTTCTATTTCGGCATTTTCATCACTATCAGAACCATGTACAGCATTTTCTCCCATAGAAGTTGCGTATAATTTTCTGATGGTTCCTTCGGCGGCATCGGCTGGGTTGGTAGCTCCAATTAATGTTCTAAAATCCTCAACAGCATTTTCTTTTTCTAGAATAGCTGCTACAACAGGCCCTCTTGTCATGAATTCTACTAATTCTCCAAAGAAAGGACGCTCATTGTGAACTGCATAAAAAGCTTCTGCATCGCTTTTGGTCATTTGTGTTTTTTTCATTGCCACAATTCTAAATCCAGCAGTATTTATTTTATCTAAGATTGCACCAGTGTGTCCATTTTCAACACCATCTGGTTTAATCATTGTGAATGTTCTGTTTGTTGCCATTTTATTTTTGTATAATGTTTTATAAATCGCGGCAAAAGTACATAAATTTTTAATAAAATTGTATCTTCGCTTCTTATGATTTTGAAACAATTTATAGAATTACAATCATTTTTAGAAACACCTAAAAACATTGTTATTGTTGGACACAGAAATCCAGATGGTGACGCTATGGGTGCCACTTTAGGGCTTTACCATTATCTAAAAAAGAAAGGACACAACCCCACAGTTGTTGTTCCAAATGAATATCCTAAATTTTTACATTGGTTGCCAGGTTCTGAAAATACTTACAGGTTTGATTGGCAGAATTCTCAATCTCAAAGAGCTATTAATGCATCAGATATTATATTTTTATTAGACTTTAATGCTCTTCATAGGGTTGGACATGATATGCAAAACACATTAGAAAGCTATCAAAAAGACTTTGTATTGATAGATCATCATCAACAACCAGATGAGTTTAGTTATATGTATTCAGATACGGAGATGTGTTCTACCTGTCAGATGGTATATCATTTTATTGAAAAAATGGGAGACATAGATCTTCTTGATTCAGATATAGCAACTTGTTTGTATACTGGTATTATGACTGATACAGGATCATTTAGATTTAGATCAACAACAAGCTTAACACACAGAGTTATTGCAAATTTGATAGATAATGGCGCAGAAAATGATAGAATTCACAGCAATGTTTATGATTCTAGCTCATATGGCCGTCTACAATTATTAGGACAAGCCTTGAGTAACCTTAAGGTTTTGCCGGCTTATAAAACAGCATACATAACACTAACAGACCAAGAGAAAGTAGCTAATAATTTTACTAAAGGAGATACGGAAGGTATTGTTAATTATGCACTTTCAATTGAAGGAGTAGTAATGGCTGCAATTTTTATAGAAGATAAAGAACAAGAAATTATTAAAATATCTTTTAGATCTAAAGGAACATTTTCAGTAAATCAGTTTGCAAGAGAGAACTTTAGTGGCGGAGGACATGACAATGCTGCTGGAGGAAAATCAGATCTTTCTATGGATGAAACTATTAAAAAATTTAATAGTCTTTTGCCTAGAAATAAAGTACAACTAATTGATTCATATGAGGTTTAATCTTGTCTTTTTAGTTGTTTTTTTAGGGTTTATTTCTTGTTCAGAGCAAGAAGCAAGAAGACCTATCACAACCAGTAAGAGTAAAGGGCTTGTGTCTACAACAACTTTGTTGAAGAAAATTAATAAAGCCGAAGAAACTAAAATAAAAAATTATATTAAAAAAGATAGTTTGCATCGTTATATTAGCTCTCCAAATGGGTTTTGGTTTCGATACATTGTAAAAAATGAATCAGACACAGTTTCTCCAGTGAAAGGAGATATTGTTCAAATATCATATGATCTACTAGATTTGAACGATCAAATTATATATTCAAAAGAAACAAATGGTGTTAAAGAGTATGTGGTAGATAAAGAAGATTTTATTCCAGGATTACAAGCTGGTATAAAATTAATGAAAGAAGGAGAAAGCATGAAATTTATTATTCCATCCTTTAATGCTTTTGGAGTACTTGGAGACGAAAAAAAAATAGGTATGAATACCTCAATAATAAGCAGAATAACATTAATTAATATAAATAAAGATGAGTAGTATAAAAAACACCTTTGCAATTGTTGTTATTGCAGCATTATTTTCTTGTAAAAATCAAGGTAAAGACGTAAAATATTTAGAAACTGAATTAGATTCAGTAAGCTATGCTGTAGGTTTAACGATGTCTAGTCAATTAAAAAATGGTTTTGAGGAAGTAAAACAAGATATTTTAATTCAAGCAATAAGAAACGGATTAGATTCTGCGAATTTGTTATTAGAAACAAAAGATATTCAAAAAACCTTACAAACATATTTTCAAAAAAAACAAGAAGAAAAAAAGATAGCAGAGTCAGTAAAATACGAAGTTTATAAAAAACAAGGACTTACTTTTTTAGAAGCTAACAAATCAAAAGAAGGAGTAAAAACTACCGAAAGTGGATTACAATATATTGTTTTAAAACAAGGTAAAGGTAAAAAACCTAAAACTACTGACAGAGTTAAAGTACATTATCATGGAACCACAATAGATGGAACAGTTTTTGACAGTTCTGTAGATAAAGGAGTTCCTTCAGAATTTGGTGTAACCCAAGTAATAAAAGGCTGGACTGAGGGCTTGCAGTTAATGAAAGTTGGCTCAAAATACAAATTTTTTATTCCACAAGAATTAGCCTATGGTCAGAACCCTAGGCCAGGAATAATTAAACCTTATATGGCTTTAATTTTTGAAGTAGAATTATTAGATATCAAATAAATTAAAGATTAAAGATTAAAAATTAAAAATTAAAAAATGAAAAATAGAATTTTACAATTTCTTTTAGTATCCAGTATACTTTTTACCGCATGTAATGATGAGTATAATAGTTTTGAAGATGGTATTTATGCCAATATTGAAACAAATAAAGGCAAAATAATAGTGCAGTTATTCTCTGAAGAAGCGCCACTAACTGTTGCGAATTTTATTACATTAGCTGAAGGTACTAACTCAAAAGTAACAGATTCTCTTAAAGGGAAAAAGTTTTATGATGGCATCACATTTCATAGAGTAATAAAAGACTTCATGATACAAGGTGGTGATCCTTTAGGAAATGGACAAGGTGGTCCAGGATATAAGTTTTATGACGAGTTTAATCCTAAATTAAGACATGACAGTAAGGGTATATTATCTATGGCAAATTCAGGATTTAATACCAATGGGAGTCAGTTTTTCATTACATATAAACCAACTCCATGGTTAGATGCTTATACTAATGAAAACCAATTAAAAGATTGTAGTAACCCAAGAGTAGGATGTCATTCGGTATTTGGTAAAGTTGTTAGCGATTTAGATGTGCTAGATTCTATAGCAAATTCTGATATTATTAAAAAAATTACCATTGTAAAAAAAGGAGCTGTTGCAAAAGGATTTGACGCCGTAAAAGTTTTTGAAGAAGAGATTTCTAAAAGCGCTGAAAAAGAATTGGAGCGTATAGCTGAAATGGAGAAAGCTGAAAAAGTAAGATTAGAGAAGTTTGTAATAGACCAGAAAGCATTTTACGAAAAAATGGAAGTAAAAAAAGCAAAAAAACAAGCCTCTGGATTACAAATATTAACCTTCAAAAAAGGTTCAGGAAAAAGATTTAAATCTTCTATTGAAGCATCTATTAATTACACCATGTATTTAGCTAATGGAAACATGATACAATCTACAAAAGATGCCGCTCCATTTAAATTTATATTGGATAAAAAACCATTAATTCCTGGAGTTAAAGAAGCTATATCTAAGATGAGAGTAGGTGGTAAAGTTAGATTGTTTATACCTTATTACTTGGGCTATGGTGAAGCAGGAGGAGGACCTTTTCCTAAAAAAGCTGATTTAATATTTGATTTAGAACTTTTAAAAGTAGGAAAATAGTTTGTTAGATAGACTTCTACAAATTGACACAGAATTACTCATTTTCCTTAACAATTTAGGAAGCAAACAATGGGATGGCTTTTGGTTAGCATTGACTAATCAATTTCACTGGTCTCCATTGTTTGCTTTACTTTTATTTTTAATTTTTAAAAAATTTGGATGGAAAAATGGAGGCTTAATACTTTTATTTTTAGTAGTACTAATTACTTTTTCTGATCAGTTTACAAACTTTATAAAGAATACTTTTGAACGTTTAAGACCGTGTAATACAGAAGGGGTGCTTCAACAAATTCGTGAGTTTAATTACAAACCTACCAGTTATAGTTTTTATTCTGGGCATGCTGCATCATCAACGACTTTTAGCTTCTTTGTGATCTTGCTATTAAAGAAACATTATAAGTATATTGGTTTTTTAGTGATATTTCCGTTACTTTTTGGGTATAGCCGTATCTATTTAGGGGTTCATTATCCAGTAGATATATTATCTGGATATTTAGCTGGTTTATTTTTTGGGTATTTATTTTATGTACTTCAGAAAAAACTAAGATTAACATCAAGGTTTCGCTAAAACCTCACTCATAAATCACTGCAATTTATTTTTTATTATTATAGTATAAATATTTAGTGCTATGATAATATGATGTTATAAGACTGTCCATTTTAGATACCACAAGTGGGTATGTATTGCTAACATCTGTTTTTTCTACATCCGATAGTTTATATAAACTTGTTGAATTATTATAGTTTGTTTTTGTGTAATAAAAATCATTTTGAATTAAACCAAGACCAGGCTCACCATTAATTTTCAAATATAGAAAACCAAAAGAATCTGTATTTAAAGTGTCTAATGCGTTAGATCCTAAAGTATAATTAGTATGGTCTGATTTAGCAATGGTAGCAAGAGTTGGAAATAAATCTGCTAGTTTTGCAGTGTTGCTAATTTTTTGAGGTTTAAGAAATTTAGGCGCATGAATAAACAAGGGTACATGATGTACTTGAATTCCTAAATCAAATTCTTTTTTAAATGTTTTTGTTTGATTCATAGAAGTGTTATGATCTCCAAAAAAAGCAAAAACAGTATTCTCATAATAACCAGATTCTTTAGCTCTTCTTAAAAAAACATGTACATTAAAATCTAAATAGCGTAAAGCATTGAGCTGAGCCAAAGAAATAAAGCCAGATTCTTTTAAGGTAATTTCATCAATATCTTCTTTTGTAAGAGGGCGATATGTTTCTTTTTTTTCTGGAACAGAAAAAGGCCTATGATTTGTTGCTGTTTGAATATAAGCAACAAAGGGTTCATTTGTAGTATGAAGGTCTCTTAAAACCTTATCAGACTCTTTAAAAAGATCATAATCATCTATTCCCCAAACATCTGCTCTGTCTTCTGACTCATAACTTCCTTCTTCATAAATTTTTAAATCATTGATATTAGATTGAAAAACTCCTCTAATATTTGCCCAATTAGCACTACCACCTAGAAAATACAATTTTTTATAGCCATCAAACTGATCAAATATAATTCTTTGATCTATGGCTCTTAAGTTTCTAGATGCAGTCTTTTGATTGTCTATATCTGCTAGTCCTGTAATGCTAGAAAAAACACTTGCAGCTGTTCCGGGTTTGTGTACATAAAAGTTCTCAAAATAAGCACTTTCATTAATAATTTGGTCAATATTTGAGGTAGCTTTAGCTACATTTCCTTCACTTCCCAAACCAACAACCCCAACAGATTCTAACATCACTATAACTAGGTTGGGTTTTTTGGCATAGATACTATCAAAAGTAATTTTTCTTTCAAATAATAATGAATCTTTAGGGATATTTAAGTAGGATGCAATTACAGGAAAATATGCTTTGGTAAGCTTTTCATCTGCACCATCATTTCTAAAGGCAAAACTATCAAAGAAATTTAAAACAGGATTTAATGCAAATTGATTAACCGTATTGTTTTTTGAAAAAAAAGCTTCACTCCATCTTAAAGGATAGTGAGTAATACTTCCATATACACCAAATGAAAGTAATAGAAAAGTACTAATAAAATAGACAGCTTTTATCTTTTTAGAAAGATAAGGCATTTCTTTAGTGACCATTTTATCAAACAATTTACGACCCAAGAAACGGACCAATAATACTAGGATAAACAAACCAATGATCCCTTTATAAACAGGGTACGTCTCTATTAATAACTGTGTAGATATTTTTAAGTTAGATAAAAAACGAAGCGAAGTGGCATCTAACCGAGTGAATAAATAACTGTAATACCCAATATCAGTAAGATAGAAAATAGTCAGAGATACGTATATGATTATATGATATATTGTGGCAACTATTCTAAAAACAGTTTTCTTAAAGAACAAATAGTTAGCCGAAAGAATAATAACTGAAAGAGGAAAGTAGCTTAGAATAGCTAGCTTTAAATCAAACCGGAGACCATAGCTAAAAGCAATCATCACATCTTTTTGAGATGCTGCATCAAAATTGGCAACATAAAAATAGAAAATAAGTCTAAAAATAAATAGGTATGTAAATAAAAACCCAACATTTAATAAGATATATCTAATATAATTAGGGATTTTTTTAATCATGATAAAATTTTGAAGGTAAATTTATAAAAACGTTTTAATTAATTAACTATTTTAAAATTGTTTAGTGAACTCACTTTTACCAAATCCATTTTTTGAGAAGTTTTTATTCCTATACCAACTGTAGAAAATTCATTGATATCATAAATTAATGAACCATCTAATTCTAAAGAAAATATTTCCTCACTAGATGCTTTTATTATTGAAGTATTTATTTTTGAAGGGATGCTATATTTTTCATTCCCTTTATTATTTTGAAAAGCAACTAGTACTTCTATATCATTTAGATTAATATCAAACTTATACGGGTTTTTTACGATAACATCATATAATTTTTTTGTGGAAGTATTAAACACAATGTTTGATGAATTAACAAAGTCTATTTCAATATCAAAGAAAGGTTTATAATCATTTATAAAGGAAATAAAAATGGAGTCTTTTCCAGAGCTTTTCATTTTAATTGTTGAATATTCTTTAGATATTCTTGTAATATAAGCGATAGAATCTGATATATAAACATCGTTATTTGGGATAAAGCCATATTGGTTTTTCCTCCCTAAGTAATTTTTCTGATAATGTGTCTTTTCTTTCGTATAAAACCAATAGATAGAAGCATTTTGGAAACTGTTAATGAATAATTTATCGGAACCTTTAGTAAGTTCTTTAACCTTAAGCGTCCATTGTTTATTTCCATGAAAGTCTAATTTAACTGGAATAATTCCTTCATTAGCAATTATAATTCTAACAAATAAAATAATACTAATATTAGCAATTGCTAGGTAGTTGAAAAGTTTTAGTTGTGTATTGTTTTCAACTAGGTAATTAAATGTTATTAAAATTAATGGCAACATAATAGGAGCTATCCATTGAGCCTGAACGTGACCTCTAAAAGAAGCAACTAAAAAGAAGATGAAAAACCCTGAAATAATATAATTTAACCCTTTATGAAAAAGATCATTACTTTTAATTCCTTTAAAAAATGCTTTATACATGATTATAAATGTAAAACCTAAGATTGCAATGGCATTTACAAAATGCATGAGTGTATATTCAAACGTATAAGTAGCCACAGAAGCTCTTTCGTACAGATGATATTTAACAGAAGGAAAATCATTTACATATTGCCAATGAATATGAGGTATGTACAATACTAGAGCTCCTAAACAAACCAACCAAATTTTATAGTCTTTTGCTAATTTCCAGTTAGACAGAAAGATAAAAAGTACAATTAAAATTCCTTGATATTTACTGTACATCATTCCAGTAATAGCGAGAGAGAGTAGTAGGTAACTTACTGTATTTCTTTGAGTTAAATATTCTTTATAAGACCATAGAAATAGCGCAAAAAAGAATAATAAAGGCGTGTCTGGAGTTGTAATAAAACCATAAACATTTAACAAAGCTGTAGAAAAAACAAGTACTATAAACAACCAAGTAAATTTTTTCTTTAAAGGATGGTCTATTGTAATCCAAACTAAATATATGAGTAAGCTAAAGGAAATTGATGAAAAGAATCGAACACCTAGTTCATCGGTAAATAAAAAATCACTGATGGTTACCCAGACTGCAACAAACGGAGGATGATCAAAAAAACCCCAGCTCATATATTGACTATACACCCAGTAATAGGCTTCATCTGGCAATAATTCAGTTGTACTTCCCTGAACTATATTTAAGATACATAATAAAAATATTGCTACAGGTAAAAGAAACTTGTGTTGCTTAAGTTTGTTCATTATAAGATTTTAATAATTTTTTTGCAGCGTTGAAGGGAGTTGTTTTTCCGCTCTTTAATAGTTCAATTTCTTGTTGCAAAGCAACAGAGATATATTTATTTTTAAAAAAGGAATCATGTAAGTTTTGTTGAATAGTAGTTTGTAGCCAAAAAGTATTCTGATTGTTTCTTTTAGCACTAAAAAACCCTTGTTCTTTTGCTAAAGAAATATATTGATCAATCATCTCTGATACAGCTCCAATACCTATATTCTCTATTGCGCTTGCAGTAAGAACTTTGGGTTGCCATCCGCTTTCTTTTGGTGGATATAAATGCAATGCTCTGCTAAACTCAACTTTTGCAATATGAGCATTTCTAATATTTTCTCCATCAGATTTATTAATGACAATAGCATCTGCCATTTCAATAATACCTCTTTTTATCCCTTGTAATTCATCACCAGCACCTGCAATCTTTAGCAGTAAAAAGAAATCTACCATAGAATGCACCATGGTTTCACTTTGGCCAACACCAACTGTTTCAATAATAATAGTATCAAAACCAGCAGCTTCACAAAGAATAATACTTTCTCTAGTTTTTTGTGCAACCCCCCCTAAAGATGAGCCAGAAGGAGAAGGCCTTATAAAAGCATTTTTATCATTTACCAATTCTTCCATTCTAGTTTTATCACCTAGAATACTACCCTTGTTAATAGAACTGCTAGGATCTACAGCTAATACGGCTACTTTTTTATGATTGCTTGTTAATTGCTTGCCAAATGCCTCTATGAAGGTGCTCTTCCCAACACCAGGAACCCCTGTAATACCAATTCTAATTGATTTATTGGCGAAAGGAAGACATTGTTCTAAAATAGTATTCGCTTTTTCTTGATGTTTTTCATTTGTGCTCTCTATTAGTGTAATAGCTCTACTTAAATAACTAATGTTTCCAGCTAAAATCTCAGTAACAAATTTTTTAATAGAAGGAATTTTACTTCTATTTGATTTAATTATTTTCGCTGAAGATTTACTGGTAGTTTCTTGTTGAGAAACACCCTCTTTATGAAATAACGCTGAAGTCTGCTTTTTAGCCATATGTGGATGACGTAATTATTACGTAAATTTATAAATAAAAATGATGCAAACTGCATCAATGTAAAAAAGCATCTTTTCTTTTAGTAGACACTATTGTCTATTAAATAAAAAAGATAACATATAACTACCAAATTTCTTAGACACTTCCATTTCTGTATTCTTTATAAAGTACCTATCTTTAACCCATAAAAACTCTACTTTTTATGGAACTCTATAAAGAGAATCAATTAAAAATATACAATTCGCTTTCTAAAACTAAAGAAGCTTTTAAACCTGTTCATGATGGTCATATTGGCATGTATGTATGTGGTCCAACGGTTTATAGTAATGCGCATCTTGGAAATGTAAGAACATTTATGTTTTTTGACGTAGCATTTCGTTATTTTTTACACTTAGGTTATAAAGTAAGGTATGTTAGAAACATCACCGATGCTGGTCATTTAGAAAATGATGCAGATGAAGGCGAGGATAGAATTGCTAAAAGAGCACGTTTGGAAGAAATAGAACCCATGGAGGTTGTACAACGTTATACTGTTGATTTTCATGATGTATTAAAAAAATACAACTTTCTTCCACCTAGTATAGAACCTACGGCTACAGGTCATATTGTAGAACAAATAGAAATGATTAAAGAGATTATAGAAAAAGGTCTAGGGTATGAAATTAATGGCTCTGTATATTTTGATGTGGTAGCTTATAATAAAAATAATCATTACGGGATTTTATCGGGAAGAAAAATAGAAGATGCCATCCATAATACTAGAACTTTGGATGGGCAATCCGATAAAAAAAATCCTCAAGATTTTGCATTATGGAAAAAAGCAGGTGAACAACATATTATGCGTTGGCCATCTCCTTGGTCTGATGGTTTTCCGGGATGGCATCTAGAATGCTCTGTGATGAGTTCTAAATATTTAGGATCACAGTTTGATATTCATGGCGGTGGTATGGATTTAAAATTCCCACACCATGAGTGCGAAATTGCACAATCTAGAACATGTTCTGGGCATGATCCTGTAAACTATTGGATGCATACCAATATGCTGTTGTTGAATGGTCAAAAGATGGCAAAATCTACAGGAAACTTTATTCTACCAGATGAAATTTTAACAGGAGATAATAAGGTTTTAAGTAAAGCGTTTTCTGCAAGCGTTGTTCGTTTCTTTAATATGCAGGCAAATTACAGGAGTATTCTAGATTTCTCTAGTGATGCTTTGGAAGCTTCAGAAAAAGGATATCTAAAATTAATGGAGGCTATAAGTAGTTTAGCAAATTTATCTACTCAAAATTCTTCTTCAATAAATATTTCTGATTGGAAACAGAAATGCTATGCTGCAATGAATGATGATTTTAATACACCTGTATTAATATCTCATCTTTTTGAAGGTGTAAAGTTTATTAACCAAATTAAAGAAGATAAAGCATCAATAACAGCTGAGGATCTTGTAATTTTTGCCACAACAATGAATGCTTTTGTTTTTGATGTGCTAGGTTTACTAAATGATGTAAAAGAACAAACATCAGATAAAATTGATGGAGTAGTAGCACTGTTAATAAAGTTAAGAAAAGAAGCAAGAGAAAATAAAGAATGGGACTTGTCTGATCAAATAAGAGATGAATTATTAGCTTTAGGAATTCAGCTAAAAGACGGGAGAGAAGGAACTACATATTCAATGAGTTAATTTTAAATGAGTAAATGAATCAATTTTTAATGAATTAATTACTAAATATTTAATCAACAAAGTAACAATAATTCAAAAATCAATAACTCTTTTTTTAAAGATTATATAATAAATAAATAGAGCCTTGAGTTTTAAAAGTATTCTAACATATCCACTAGTGTTATTAGTTCGGTTTTATCAGTTAGCGATTTCACCATATACACCATCAAGTTGTAGGTATGAACCAAGCTGTTCACAGTATACACTAGAGGCACTAAAAAAAAGAGGTCTGTTTGTTGGAAGTTGGTTATCTTTAAAACGAATTTTTAGCTGTAACCCTTGGGGTGGTAGTGGTTATGATCCAGTACCAGAGAAAAAAAATAAAGTATAAATTTTCTAATATTATTTTAGAAACACACTAAATAACAATAAATATGAATTTTTTAGCCATTACATGGGATCCATCATTAGGAATAGATTTGGGTTTCTTTATCATACGCTGGTATAGTTTAATGTTTGTAGCTGCATTTATTGTGGGCTTGCGTTTGATGAAGAAAATTTATACAGAAGAAAAGATTCCTTTAGAAAAACTAGACACACTTTTTATGTATACATTTATTTCTATGCTTGTAGGAATGAGATTGGGAGAAGTGTTTTTTTATAGCTGGGATTATTATAAAAACAATCTTCTTGAAATTATTTTACCTATTAAAAGAGCTGCAGGAGAATCGGCAATATTTGGCTTAATAGAGGGTTGGAAATTTACTGGTTATACCGGTTTTGCTAGCCATGGTGCGGCTATAGCTATTATTATTGCCATGTATTGGTACAGCAGAAAACATTTAAATAAGCCATTGCTATATATTTTAGATAGAATGGCAATTGTTACTGCCTTAGGAGCATCTTTTGTTAGGCTTGGAAATTTTTTCAATTCAGAAATATATGGCAAACCAACAGGATCTAATTTTGGAGTTATTTTTAAATCCTCTGATGCTGAAATGTTGCCTAGACATCCAACACAGCTATATGAAGCATTGTGCTATTTAATTTTATTTATTGTTTTGTGGAAATTTTATTGGAAAACAGACAAAAAACAAAAAAAAGGATTTTTATTTGGTATTTTTATGATTGGTTTATGGTCTGCTAGGTTTTTTATAGAATTTTTTAAAGAAGCACAAGTTGATGGAAGAGAGGACTGGGTCCTAAATTCTTTAAATACTGGACAAGTACTAAGTATTCCTTTAATTTTAATAGGATGCTGGCTAGTTTTTAGAAATAATAACTAGATTTTTCATCACCGAAATTAACTAAATTAAAAACGGTTCCTATAAACCAGCTAAAACGACCAACTCTTCTATTATTTGTTTTCTTTCTTTTTAAATCTGAACGTTGCATTAACTGTGTTAACAAAGATATTTTCATAAATGGACTTACTTTAAAGGCAGTTTCTTCACCAAAAGACCAATTATAATATTTGTCTAATGAATTACTTCTATCTCTATGTAATATGCCATAACCGACTATTGGTGTAAATTCAAATCTATTTAAAAAATTATTTTTTAAATTAATAGTGTTAAAGGTATAACCAGCAGATAAAGAATATCGTTTAAAAGTAGAAGCCAAATTGGCTTGTTCATAATTTAAAAAATACACAAAATAGCCAATTTTATTCTGTTTTCCTTCTACTTTAAAACGAAGTATTACATCCATAGTTCCAGGGCCATTTCCTCTATGATCTCCTAAAAACATTAATCTAGCATCTTGAAATATTCCTAAGCTAACTTTTTCTTGTGATAAACTATTACTTGTAATTAAAAAAAGTAATATAAGTGTTATGTACCTCATAATCAATATAATTAAGTGTTAAACTATTATTATATCTTATTTTATTGGTAGGGTTTAACGGAGGTAAAAAATTTATAATTTATTTAGATTAGGAGGTAACCAAACTAAAATAATAATGAGTATAAAATCTCATAAATTATTAAAAAAAATACTTCTTAAGGGTAAGGGGTTATAGTAACAAACTAGGGAAGTTTGATCATTATTTAATAAGAAACTTTCATTTCTTAAACTGTTTTATTTTTTTCTGGGAGAAAATTAATAGTTAATAACAAGGGATGTTATCTAACTAACATATGTAAACATATGTTTAGTAAAATTACATTTTTTTTTTGATATATTAGGTTTTTTTATGAATCTTTTTATTAAATAAGGTATTCTTTAAGGATACTAAATAAGTTGAAAGACTTTATTGTTTAGGGGTATTCATAAAAAAAGTCCAATCAATTAAGATCAGACTTATAGTATTTAAGAGAGTTAATTAGTAATTATTATCCCTTAATTTTATTCTTAAACTTACTAAACTTAGATGCTTGTTTTTTAGGCCAGTTGTTATTAGATGTATCTACATCTGCAGTTTCTTGGTCTGGATCTAATGTAATATTTACTATTTCTTTATCGGAATTAATAACCTTTGTAATTTGAGCATCATTATATCTCCAAATTTGAGCAGGATATGTTTTTTTATCTTTAGTTCCGTCTTTATAAGTAAACTCTACTATTATTGGCATAACAAGCCCTCCAGGTTTGTCAAATGTAACTTCATAGAAAAATTTAGAACTTGCTTTTTTCGCATTACTATCGCTAAACAATAGCCCATCAGATAGGTCTTCTATAAATTTTACATTTTCTTGATCTCCTTCTTCAGCATAGAATTTCTTTACGTTTTTAATTCCAATATCAGTTACATCTGTTGTATAGAACCAACCTCTCCAAAACCAATCTAAATCAATCCCAGATGCGTCTTCCATTGTTCTAAAAAAATCTGCAGGTGTTGGGTGTTTAAACATCCAACGTTGTGCATAGGTTTTAAAAGCATGATCAAATAATTCTTTTCCCATGATAGTTTCTCGTAAAATCCATAAAGCTGTTGCAGGTTTTCCATATGCATTATTTCCAAAACTATAAACATTGTCTCCTTTAGACATAATTGGAGCTATTTGAGATTGATCTCCATTCATATAATTAACAATGTTTTTTGGAAGACCTCTTCTCATTGGAAAATCTTTATCGTATTCTAATTCTGCTAACATTTCTAAATATGAGTTTAATCCCTCATCCATCCATGTCCATTGTCTTTCATCAGAGTTAATAATCATTGGAAAAAAGTTATGACCTACTTCATGTATGGTTACTTTAATCATTCTATATTTCATTCTATCAGAATATCCTCCGTCTGCTAAATCAGGTCTTCCTGGATTGAATGCCATTTGTGGATATTCCATTCCCATTTGTCCGTCAACAGAAACTGCTTTGTGATATGGGTAATCAAATGTATATTTAGAATATGTTTTTAAAGTCTGTACAGTAGCCAAAGTAGAATGGTCTCCATAAAGAGGATTGGCTTCCTTTGAATACAAAGAATAGGCCATTACAGATTTTCCATTAATATCTACGGCCATTCCATCCCAAATAAATTTTCTAGAAGTGGCAAAAGCATAATCTCTTACATTTTCTGCATAAAATTTCCAAGTTTTGGTCTTCTTAGATCTATTATTTTCCGCATTGATAGCTTCTTCTTGCGTGTGAATTAATACTGGCTTGTCATAAGTTCTCTTGGCCTCTGCCAAACGCTTCTGCTGTTTGTTAGTCAAGACTTCCTTTTCGTTTTGTAGAATACCAGTTGCCTGCATTACATGATCTGCAGGCACAGTGATATCTACTGTATAATCTCCAAATTCTAGAGCAAATTCACTTCGTCCCCAGAATTGGTCATTTTGCCATCCTTCAACATTATCATACACACAAAGTCTAGGAAAAAACTGAGCAATGACATAGTTGTTATTCCCATCTTCTGGGAAATGTTCAAAACCAGATCTGCCTCTATTTTTTCTATGATTATTAATTTTGTACCACCAACTTATATTAAACACAAATGTTTCACCAGAAGCTAAGGGTTTGGGTAAATTAATTCTCATCATGGTTTGATTAATGGTGTATGATAAATCACTACCATCTGAATTGGTAACACTCATAATATGATGACCACCATCAAAAGGTTTATCTACATAAGCACTTTTAAACCTGGTTATACTTGTTTCTGTGGGTATTTTAGAGGGGGTAATATCTGGAGTTTTAGAATCTGCTGCTCGCATATTTTGATCTAATTGTAACCATAAATAAGGCAATGTATCTTCAGAGTTATTATGGTAGGTAATTTTTTCAGATCCAGAAATTCTTTCTTTTGCATCATCTAAGACGATATCCATAACATAATCAACTTTTTGTTGAGTATATTTTACACCAGGTGCGCCAGAGGCTGTGTGTTGGTTGTTTGGTGTTGCTAATACATCTTTAAGTTGTCTAAATTTATTCTGATTTGTATGACCTTTTTGGGTTTTAGTAGGAGTCTCTTGTGCATGAATAATAGCTGATACAAATAGCATTGAAAGTATTAGAGACGTTAATTTCTTCATGTTGTATTAAATTTAATTTATAAAAACCGTTAAATTAGTGATAATGATTAAGATTGTTATGTTAATTCTTAAAATTCAGTAAACTTGGTTTTAAAAAGCCCAACAGAGATTTTCAGTTGGGCTTTTATTTTTTGTAAGAATTATTTTTGGATATACTATCCTTTCATCTTCTGTTTAAACTTATCAAACTTAGAATCGTCTTTTTTAGGCCAACTATTGTTTGAAGTATCAATATCTGCAGTTTCTAAATCTGGATCTAAGGTAATTTTTTTAATTGCTTTTGTTGTTCTAAAAACTTTAGTAACTTCTTCGTCATTTTTCATCCAAATTTGTGCCGGAAAAGTATGGCGTTCTTTACTACCATCTACATATTCTAATTCTACAATAATTGGCATTACAAGACCACCTGGTTTTTCAAATGTAACCTGATAGAAGAAGTTAGGAGCTTCTTTTAGAGCAGCTCTTTGTTCTTCAGTCATTGTAGCCATATGATTTTTAATAACATCTATTTCTAATGCTTTTTTAGAATCTACAGGAACACCCTCTTTCTCTTGCTCAAAGAAAACGAATTTACCTTCGTAATCGGCCAAATTCATATTGTATCTTTTTGCCAATTTTTTTGCAGCCTCAGTAGGTTGGTCTGTCAAGTAGAATTTTTTCACATCTTTAACACCAATATCATTATAGTCTGTAGTATAAAACCATCCTCTCCAAAACCAATCTAAGTCCATTGCAGATGCATCTTCCATGGTTCTAAAAAAATCTGCAGGACTAGGGTGTTTAAACATCCAACGTTTAGAGTATGTTCTAAAAGCATAATCAAATAATTCTGGTCCCATAATAGTTTGACGAAGCATATATAATCCTGCTGCAGGTTTGGTATACGCATTAGGTCCGAAATTTTTAACGTAATCACCTTGAGACATAATAGGAGAGAGGTTGTCTTGATCCATACTCATGTATCTTACAATATCTTTAGGGAGGTTTCCTGTGAAAAAATTAGGATCATAATCTAATTCAGATAATATTTCAACAAAAGAATTAATTCCTTCGTCCATCCAAGTCCATTGACGTTCATCAGAATTTACAATCATAGGGAAAAAATTATGCCCTACTTCATGAGTAATTACACCAATCATTCCTCTTTTGGTTCTTTCTGAGTAAGTACCATCTGGTTGCGGTCTTCCGTAATTAAAACAAATCATTGGATATTCCATACCTTGTCTATCTGCATGTACAGAGATTGCTTTGCTATACGGGTAATCAAATGTCATTTTAGAATACTCTTCTAAGGTATTGGCAACTACCCTAGTGGAGTGTTCTTCCCATAAAGGGTTTCCTTCTTTTGGATACAATGAAACAGCCATAACAGTTTTTCCGTTGATATTAACAGCCATGGCATCCCAAATGTATTTTCTTGAAGATGCAAAGGCAAAATCTCTTACATTTTTTGCATTAAAATGCCAAGTTTTAGATTTTTTAGATTTTAATTTTTCAGCTTTTTCAGCTTCTTCTTGAGTTACAATAAAAATAGGGTCTTTAAAAGAAGTTCTAGCTTTGTCGAAACGGACTCTTTGTTCTTTTGTGAGTACTTTCTTTTCGTTTAGTAATTCTCCAGTAGCATCAACAATATGATCTGCTGGTACAGTTATTTTTACATCGTAATCTCCAAACTCTAAGGCCCATTCGCTTCGTCCCCAAAATTGCATATTTTGCCATCCTTCAACATTGTCATACACTGCTAATCGCGGAAAGAATTGAGCAATAGTGAAATTTTTGTTACCATCAGGAAACAACTCAAATCCAGACCTTCCTCCATCGGTAACAGAGTTATTTATTAAATAATTCCAGCGTATGCTAAACTCAAAGGTGTTTCCTGGGGCTAGTGGCTGTGGAAGATTAATTCTCATCATAGTTCTATTCACTGTATATGATAGAGAACCACCTGTTGAATTGTTAACTTCTTTAATTTTAAAACCAAAATCGGCTGATTTAGTTAAATTATTTTTAGTGAAAGTAACAGGATCATTAAAAGTGGTATTTCCTAAATCTTCTGATTTTGCTAAAGGAGTTTTTGAATCTGGAGCTCTCATATTTTGGTCTAATTGAACCCATAAATATTCTAGATAATCTTTAGAGTTATTATGATAGGTAATAGATTCGTTTCCAGTAAGAAGATTTTTATCTTCATCTACGACTATATCCATTACATAGTCAACTTTTTGTTGTGTGTATTCATAGCCTGGAGCTCCTGAAGCAGTTCTTCTGTTGTTAGGAGTAGGAAGCACGTCTTTTAGTTGTCTAAACTTGTTCTGATCTGTATGTCCTTTTTGTAGTTTTTTTGGTGCATCTTGGGCCATTACAGCAGTTGCAATAAATAAAAAACTAAAAGCTAAAGAAGCTAATTTTTTCATATGTTTTAGGTTTGTTTAAATTTTTGTTGAAATTAAGAATTAGAGCTAGAAAACTAAAGAAAACATTAAAAATTTAACAAAGCTTTATTAGTATTCTTTGATAAAATTTTGCTCTGTCTTTTAGAGCCATTTTTAAACTTTACAACGTTTTGTTGTTGTTCAAAATAGGTTAAAAGGATAGTGTTGAATACTTCTAAAGATGTTGGGTTTTCTTTTACTGCTATTTCTAGGTAAAAATAAACCAAGTCTCCTTCATATTCTTTACCAATATAAGTGTGTTTAACCAACTCATTATTAATGGTAAAGGTTAAATTTTTAGTTAGATAGTTGTTAAAATAAATATCAGTATTTTTTAATTCGTCTTTAGTTGTAAGGTTTAAATCAATAGCATACTCTTTATTAATAGCAAGCTCTATATCATCCATAAAAACATTAATGATAACCTCTAAACTATTTTGATCTTTATTGTACTCAATTTGTGTTAAACTTAGGTAGTATTTATGAGTTGTGAAAGCTAGCGAGATTAGTAAAAAGAAGCATGCTGTTTTTTTTGCTAATGACATAAAGACTTATAGAATTAAATTATTTTTCATTTTTGTTTAAAAGCAGTAAATAAGAGATGCTCTCTTTTTTTAACACATTAATTAATTCTATTTTTCTATTTTGCTTAAATAAATCTTCTATTCCTATGGGGTTACAGTATTCTAAAAAATTATAATAATTATCTGTAGGTATTTTTAAATCATTTTCAAAAAAAGGTTCACCAAATTCACTTAATAACATAGCAGGAAAATTTGTTCTAAATTCAATATCTTTTCTTAGTGCCCATAATCTTTCTGAGTACTTAAAAGGAATGCTAACTCCTCCACCAGCACCAGCAAACATTGCTGTTGGGTCTACGTTATTTAAAGGTGGTTTCACATTCTGGTCTATATAATCACCATTGTAGATAATGTTCATATTTACGTTAGATAAATCCATTGTTCTTTTTAAAGCTTCAGCTTTTCTATCTTCAGGTGTTTTCTTTAGGTCTAGAGATAAAAAACCATCTAAATCATTTCTTTTCAGCACTACCTCGTCTAATTCATAGGTAGAACTAATCATGAAAACATCTAAAACTTCAGATCTGTATACAAAATTATTTACAATACGATAGATGGTTTTGTGTTGTACAGAGGAGAATTGTAGGGTATCACCAACAGAAACTATTATTTTATAATCTCCAAAATCATTTGAAAAAGTTCCTTTGTTAGTTTTTAAATTTATGATATTCGCATTTTTTACAACACTAGAAGAATCTTTTAACTTGCCGTAAAGCCAGAAATTATCTTTTTGTGCAAGTAGAGTAGATGAAGTTACAAGTAAAAGTAAAAGCACCTATTTTTTTCATCCTACTAATTTTTTTAATTTCATGATAAAAATACAACATAGTGTTTAGTATTTTTAAGTTAAAGCTACTTTTCTTTGGGCCCTTTAATAAACAAGCTACTTTTATCTTCTAAAAGTTTTATAAGCTGAAGCTCTTTTCCTTGCTCATACAATTCTTTGATATTAAATTGCTTACAATAATCTATAAAGAGAGTAATTTTATCTTTAGGAATTTTAAGATCTTCAAAAAAATCATTTCCAAAATCAATTAAAATACTGTTTGTTGAAAAAGTACTTGATGTAATTTTTTTAAGTCTATTTTTCTTTTTATTCCTAGAACCCAAACCAATTGCACCACCAATACCTTCAAAAGACTTTGTAGGATCTGCATTTTTAGCACTCGTTTTTGCTAATTTTTTCACCATAGATTCTTGAATATCAAAACCTTGTTGGGGTTTATTAGAAAATTCAACAATCAGATCATTCATGTCTCTCGCTATAGTAGCCATAGAATCTTTTGGTACTTTTCTTCGGTCTGTGTATAAGATACCAGTTAAGTCGTGTTTTTTCAGAACAATCTCATCTAAAACATAGCTATTTCTTTTAAGTACAAGATGTAACTTTTTTCCAAATACAATTTGATCTGTAATAATTTTTCTAACTGTTTCGTATTGTACAGAAGTAAATTCTATGGTATCTCCTAATGAAGCAATGATTCGGTATTGTCCATAATCGTTAGAAAATGTTCCTTGTTGTCTGTTTAGGTTTACAACATGTACATCTTTGATTAGAGTTATAGAATCTCTTAACATACCATGTAAATAAAAGCTTCTACTTTGTGCATCAATAAATTGAAAAGAAATTAGCAATAATAAAAATAGAAGTAGTTTTTTTTTCAATGTAAGTTTATTATTAATCTGTTTTTTACAAAGTAAATATTCATTTATATAATAGCCTATTAGTATTTCAATAAAGTTTTGTTAATTATCAATAGCATTGTGTATTTTTGAATATATGAAAAAACTTCTTATAGCTAGTACCTCTACAATTTACGGTAGTGGTTTTTTAGAGTATTTATTACCAACACTTACTTCTTTTTTTAAAGGAGTCTCTACAATAATTTTTATTCCTTATGCCAGACCTGGCGGAATTTCTTATGATGATTATACACAAAAGACCGCTCTTGTTTTTAAAAAAATTGGAATTCAAGTTCTGGGAATTCATGAATTTGAGAATTCTACTCAAGCAATTAAGAATGCTGAAGGAATTTTTACTGGTGGAGGAAATACATTTGAATTAGTGCACCAGCTATACAAAGAAAATCTTTGGCAAATTCTTTCGGAGGTTTTAGAGAACGGAACACCTTATCTAGGTACTAGTGCCGGAAGTAATATTTGTGGTATATCTATGATGAATACCAATGATATGCCTATAGTATACCCTCCAAGCTTTACCACTCTAGGAATCATTCCTTTTAACATAAATGCTCATTATTTAGACCCAATTGCTACTTCTAACCATATGGGAGAAACTAGAGAAACAAGAATTAAAGAATACCATTCATATAATAAAACACCAGTTATAGGACTTCGAGAGGGGAGTTGGTTAGAGGTAATTGATACAAAAATTACTTTAAAAGGCACCCTTTCTGCTAGATGGTTTGAAAAAGATAAAATACCAGTTGAACTGCCAACCAATACCGTCTTATAATTCTAAGACCTAATAGGTTACATAATCTATAATCTCCAGACCATAGCCAATCATACCCACACGTTTTGTTTGTTGTGTATTTGTCATTAATTGAATTTTACTAATCTTTAAATCATGTAAAATTTGAGCACCAATTCCAAAATCTTTATTATCCATAGCCATTACAGGAGCCTTCATAACACCATTAGCTTGATTTTCTTTTAAAATATGTAAACGGTTTAATAAGTTTTGAGCCTGGTTTTGTTGATTAATAAATAAAATAGCTCCCTTTCCATTTTCATTAATGGCTTGAAACATTTGATCTAGTTTTTTATCAGCATTGTTGGTAAGTGTTCCCAAAATATCATTATTTACTAAGGTAGAATTAACTCTTGTTAACACTGCTTCATCTGATGTCCAAACACCTTTTGTTAATGCTATATGAACTTGATTATTGGTGGTTTGTTGGTAAGCTCTTAATCTAAAATCTCCAAACCTTGTTAGAATGGTATAATCTTCTTTTTTTTCAATTAAAGAATCATGTTCCATTCTGTAAGCGACTAAGTCTTCAATAGAAACAATTTTAATATTAAACTTCTTTGCAACATCTATTAATTGAGGAAGACGAGCCATGGTACCATCTTCGTTCATGATCTCAACAATTAATCCTGCAGGTTGTAAGTTAGCCAAACGGGCAAAGTCTATTGCAGCTTCTGTATGTCCTGTTCTTCTTAAAACCCCACCTTCTTTTGCTTTCAAAGGAAAAATATGGCCTGGTCTTGCCAAGTCAAATGGTTTTGTGTTTTTATCGATTAAAGCTTTTACTGTTGTTGCTCTGTCTGATGCAGAAATACCAGTAGTGACTCCTTTGCCGCGCAAATCTACCGAAACAGTAAATGCAGTTTCCATAGGATCGGTATTGTTATGAACCATCATTCCTAATTCTAACTCTTTACAGCGCTTCTCTGTTAATGGAGCACAAATTAATCCACGACCGTGAGTGGCCATAAAGTTTATCATCTCTGGAGTTACCATTTCTGCAGCAGCTAAAAAATCTCCTTCATTTTCTCTATTCTCATCATCAACAACAATAATAATTTTTCCGTCTTTAATATCCTGAATAGCTTCTTTTATAGTATTCAATTCAATTTTTTTATGGTTGGTATTTATAGAATTCATTTGGTTTATTTATTCAGAAGGTTTAGACTTTTTAACGAGTCTGGTTAATGGTTGTAAAAATACATCAATATTAAATAATCCCATTCCTTTTGATGCTCTTCTTGTTAAGAAAAAAGCAAAAGGAACCATTACAATTGTAGAAACCCAGGAGCCTGCAATAGCAGAAAGAGAACTTTCTTCTGCCAAGTTTCTTCCAAAGGTATTTGCAAAGAAATAAATGACGTAGATGCTAATAGCTAAAATCATAGGCAATCCAAAACCTCCTTTTCTTATGATAGATCCCAAAGGAGCTCCAATAAAAAATAAGATGAGGCAAGAAAGCGAAAAAGCTATTCTATTGTGAAATTCAATGTCATAAAGATTTAATTTCTTTCTTTTCCATTGAATATTCTTAGTGTCTGTTTTTATATTTTTTGTAGTTGTTTTTACAATATTGATTGCAGCATTAAGAACATCTAACTTTCCTCTTAAATCATAATTATCTAAAATTATAGGTGTAAACTGTTTTGTATCTACAGAATCATTTTGTTGATAAAGCTCATTAGCATATACCTTTACATAGATGCTATTAGATTTAGATGTTAGGTATTCATCATAAGATATTTTCATAGTAGGGATCGTATCTTTTAGTTGACCTAAACTAAGCATATTATAACTCTTGGTATATTTTTCTTCCTCTAAATCATCATCTGTAAACTTAGAAATATCTATATTAAAGGCATATTCTTTAAAATTAGCATTAGACGCTGGCATTTTACTCATGTTATTTATACTCCGTCTTTTTGGGATAAATTCTTCATGATAATAACCGTTGTATAAAACAAGTGTCATGTATTTGCTTCCTTCTTCGCTAATAATTTTACCTGTCTCTGCAGTAATAATTTTTTTATTTCCTTTATTGGAGGATAAATCATAGATAAGAACTTTCTTAAGTAAATTTTGTTCTTCTCCATATTTTTCATCAAATTTTATTTGATAATTTGGAATTTCTGTATTAAAACTTCCAGGGACCAATGCCAAGGCAGGTGTTTTCTTTTTAATATTATTGGTTAGGTTTTTCTGTTTTAAAGTAGCATATGGAAACACGTAGTTAAGTGATAAAAAATTTAAAACACTGATAAAAAATGTCAATAATATTAAAGGTCTTATTAATCTCATTAAAGAAATACTAGCAGATTTAACTGCTGCAAATTCATAGTTTTCAGAGAGGTTACCCATTGCCATAATAGAAGATAATAATACTGCAATTGGCAATGCTTGAGAAGAAACAACTAAGGCCGTATAATAAAGAAATTTAAAAATAAAAAACAAACCTATTCCTTTTCCAGCAATACTTTCAAAAGCCATCCAAAGTGCTTGCATTACCAGCACAAAAAGAATAATTAAAAAAGTTGCAAAGAATGGAACTAAAAAAGATTTTATAATATATCGATCTAATATTTTCATCTAATCAATTAAATAATCTAGTTTTTCATAACTTGTTTTATCAAACTGAAATAATTTATCAGAGATGTTTTGATTGCTTTTAAACTGATTAATAGTTAAGATTGTTCTAGTGCCATTTGCACCAAACTGAATTAATTGATAGATGTGAGTTGTTTTTAAATCTATCCCAAGATTAACTTTTACAATCTCTGAATCTGTATCTATAGGTGTGAGTTCTATAAATTGGATTTTACGCCCTTTTATGGTAGCTATATTACTCATAGCATAATTATATCCTTCTTCATAAAAAGTAAGTAACTTAGAAGGGTAAATAAAACCGTCATCTTCATTTAAATCTTGATCATTGATGGTGATTTCTTTTTCATCATGGTTAATAACATATAGTTTAACTCCATCAAAAATAAAGGTGTTTCCTAGGTAGTCTAGATTGTACTTTTCTCCTTGAAGAGTTATTGCACCCTTGGTTGGTAGCTCATCATCTTCATTAATTCCAGCCTCTTCATTACTTAGAGAAGCACTGAAACTTAATTGCATATTATTGTATGCTTTCATTTTTGATGAGACATCGTCTAATAGTTTTTTTGCTAATTCTGTTTGTTGAGATATAACAGAGTTACTCACTAAAAAAGCAATTACAAACAATCCTATTTTCTTCATTTTATCCACTTTTTTCATTTTCTAATAATTGTTCTAAACCAACTAAATCTTGAACTAATACCTGTCTGGCTTTGCTGCCTTCAAAATGCCCAACAATGCCAGCAGCTTCTAGCTGATCAATTAATCGTCCAGCTCTATTGTATCCTAATTTTAATTTTCTCTGTAATAACGAAGCAGATCCTTGTTGTGCTATTACAATAATTTCAGCTGCTTCTTTAAATAGCTTATCTCTATCTGCAATATCCACATCAAGACTTGTGCCACCTTCTTCACCAACATACTCTGGTAGTAAGTAAGCATCAGGGTAGGCTCTTTGTGAACCAATAAAATCAGTAATTTTTGCTACTTCTGGTGTGTCTACAAAAGCACATTGAATTCTTTCTATTTCATTTCCAGCAGTATAGAGTAAATCTCCACGACCAATTAATTGATCTGCTCCACCAGCGTCTAAAATAGTTCTAGAATCTATTTTTGATGTTACCCTAAATGCAATTCTAGCAGGGAAGTTTGCTTTAATAATTCCAGTAATAACATTTACAGAAGGTCTTTGAGTTGCTACTATTAAATGTATACCAATGGCTCTTGCTAATTGCGCTAATCGTGCAATTGGAGTTTCTACCTCTTTACCGGCAGTCATAATTAAATCTGCAAATTCATCAATTACTAAAACAATATAGGGTAAGAATTGATGTCCATCATTTGGGTTTAACTTTCGAGCTTTAAATTTAGTATTGTATTCTTTTATATTTCTAACCATTGCAGATTTAAGCAAGTCATAACGGTTGTCCATTTCTATGCACAAAGAGTTTAATGTATGAACTACTTTGGTAGTGTCTGTTATTATTGCTTCATCTGTGTCGGGTAATTTTGCTAAATAATGACGTTCAATTTTATTGAATAAAGTTAATTCTACTTTTTTAGGATCTACCAATACAAATTTAACTTCGGCTGGATGTTTTCTATAAAGGAGTGATGTTAATACTGCATTTAAACCTACAGATTTTCCTTGTCCTGTAGCACCAGCCATTAACAAGTGAGGCATTTTAGCTAAATCAACAACAAATGTTTCGTTAGAAATTGTTTTTCCTAAGGCTATAGGAAGCTCCATGGTTGATTCTTGAAACTTCTTAGAAGCAATCACAGAATACATAGATACAATTGTAGATTTTTTATTAGGAACCTCTATACCTATTGTGCCTTTTCCAGGAATTGGTGCAATAATTCGAATTCCTAAAGCAGATAGAGATAAGGCTATATCATCCTCTAAATTTTTAATTTTGGAAATTCTAATACCAGCTTCAGGAACTATTTCATACAATGTAATTGTTGGTCCTACGGTAGCTTTAATTTGAGCAATTCCAATTTTATAATTTTTTAATGTTTCTACGATCTTATTTTTATTAAGCTCTAACTCTTCAGGATCTATAGAAATACTTTCGTTGTATTGTTTTAATAAGTTTAGTGTTGGAAATTTAAAGTTACCTAACTCTAATGTTGGATCAAATTCACCAAAATCTTCTACTAGTTTTTTAGATAAGTTTTCTGTTACATTTTCTTCTTCTGTTATTTCCTCAACATCAATTTTTACAGTATCATTTTCTTTTTCACTAATAATTAAACTAGGTTCTTCTTTATTTGATACAATGTCTTTTTCAGATGTTAATACCTCTGAATGCTTTTGAATAGTTGGTTGTAAATTCTCTACAGACAGTTCAAATTCAGATTTTTCTTCTACAATTGGTGCTGAATTTTCTTGAGCTATTTCTGAGCTAACGATTGTTGGTGGTTCTGGAACTTCTGTTTTGGTTGATCTAAACTTTTTTATAATTAACTCAGGAGTAATTTTAAATCTAATGGTTATATACGCTATCAATAAAAAGATTAAACTAATTCCTAAGCCTGTTCTTCCAATAAATAGCTGAATATATTCATTTATTTCATACCCTATAACTCCAGATAATAGGGTGGCTGATTCATCTATAAAACCTAACGAAACAGAAATCCAAATCATAGATAAAATACCCCAATTATAAGAGATAATTATCTTAGAGAGTTTGGTTCTAAACAGCCAATAAAGACCTGATAAAAATAAAAGATAAGGAATTACAAAAGCCCCTAATCCAAGCCCTTTGTATATGAAAAAATCACTCAGATTTGCTCCAACTTTGCCAAGAAGATTTTTTCCTTGTGCTGCTGTATTTGAAAATTCATTAATGATGCTCTGATCTTCTTGCCAACTAAAGAAAAAAGAAACAAATGCCGCAAAAAGAAACAAAGAAAAAAATATCAAAAAAGAGCCAATGACTGTTTGTATTTGTCTACTTTTAAAAAAAGCTACTATAGGATTAGACCCTAGCGATTTTGATTTTGTAGCGTTTTTTGTCTTTTTTGCCATAAAAAATAAGAATGTTTAAAAGGTAAATATAAGTATTTACTTAGAAAAGTAATGTTATTTTAGGAATGTAAATAATCCCAGCTATAATTAAAGAAATGATGGCAGCGATCCCAGAAGAACCAGCAGATACATCTTTAATAAAACCAATTTTTTTGTGATAATCTGGATGCACAAAGTCAGCTAATTTTTCAATACCTGTATTTAAAGATTCGGCTACAAGAACCAAACCAATAGCCAATGTTTGCATGAGCCATTCATTGGTGTTAATTTGAAAATAAAACCCAGCTAATGAAATTAATAGTATAATAAATAACTGGGCTTTAATACTGCTTTCTGTGGTAATTAAGAACCAAATACCACGAAGAGAAAATTTAACACTTCTAATTCGCTCAACAATAAAATTATCTTTTGGGTTCTTCACAGAGTAATTTTTAGATAGCTGCTAATGCATTTTCGTAATTTGGTTCATTAGCAATTTCAGAAACTTGTTCTGAATAGCTAATATTTCCTTCAGAATTTATGACAATTACAGCTCTAGAGTGTAAATTAGCAAACGCACTGTCAGAAATCTCTAATCCATAAGTTTTACCAAAGTTACCATCAGCAAAATCTGATAACATAATTACGTTTTCTATGCCTTCTGCACCACAAAAACGTTGTTGAGCAAAAGGTAAATCTCTAGAAATACACAATACTTTTGTGTTTTCCATACTTGCTGCAGATTTGTTAAACGACCTTACAGACGTTGCGCAAGTTCCTGTATCTACACTAGGAAAGATATTTAATAATAAGGTGAATCCATGAAAGTCAGACAATGATTTTTTTGAAAGATCAGTTGCTGTTAATTCAAAGTCAGGTGCTTTTGTTCCATTTTTAGGGATTTCTCCAATAGTTGAAATTGGTGTTCCTCCAAGGGTAATTGTTGTCATTTTCTATATTTTTTATATCCTGTAAAAGTAATAGAATAAAGCTAGTAAATTTGTTTCAATATTGTTAATTATTAGAGCAATTAATATAATATCTTCGTGGCTTATTTTTAAACAACCTATGAATTTAAGTATTTACACAAAAGAATTCAAGTATAATTGGACACTAGCTGCGCCAGTTATGCTAGGAATGTTGGGTCATACTTTTGTGAGTTTTGTAGACAATATTATGGTTGGCCAATTAGGAACTGCAGAATTAGCAGCGGTTTCATTAGGAAATAGTTTTATGTTTATTGCGATGTCTATTGGAATTGGTTTTTCTACTGCCATTACTCCATTAATAGCAGAAGCAGATTCTTCTAACAATTTTCTAAAAGCTAAGTCTACTTTTAAACATGGCTTATTTCTATGTACTGTTTTAGGAATTAGTATGTTTTTATTGTTATTCTTTTCAAAATCACTATTGCACAGTAATTTTTTAAATCAACCGAAAGAAGTGGTGGCTTTGGCAATACCTTATTTAGATTTGGTTGCTTTTTCTTTGATTCCTTTAATTGTTTTTCAAGCATTTAAACAGTTTAGTGATGGTTTGTCTATGACAAAATATCCTATGTATGCAACAATTCTTGCCAACATTATAAATATAATTTTGAACTATATCCTAATTTTTGGAAAATTTGGATTTCCAGCTTTTGGAATTGTCGGTGCTGCATACGGTACCTTAATTTCTCGATTTATTATGGTTGCCTATATATGGTGGTTGTTAGCAAATAAAGAACGATCCAAAAGATTTGTAACCAACATTAAGTTTTTTGTACTAGACAAACTCATGTTGAGAAAAATAACCAGTTTAGGAGCCCCAAGTGCTATGCAAATGTTTTTTGAAATCGCTATTTTTACTGCTGCCATATGGCTTAGTGGTTTGTTAGGGAAAAACCCACAAGCTGCCAATCAGATTGCTTTAAACTTATCTTCTATGACATTTATGATTGCTATGGGATTAGGTGTTGCAGCCATGGTTAGAGTTGGAAATCAGAAAGGCTTATTAGAGTTTAAAGAATTACGAAGAATTGCTTTTTCAATTTTTCTATTTGCTGTTGTTTTAGCTGTAGGTTTTGCAATTTTGTTTTTAATTTTTCGATTTCAATTACCAAAAATATATGTTGATTTAACTGATCCTTTAAATTTATCTGATACGTTGGAGGTAGTAAGTATTGCATCACAATTATTATTAGTAGCTGCAATTTTTCAAATTAGTGATAGTGTACAAGTAGTAGTTTTGGGTGCTTTACGTGGTCTACAAGACGTAAACATTCCAACGCTCATTACTTTTGTATCTTATTGGATTATTGGATTTCCTGTCAGTTATTTTTTAGGAAAAGAAGATGTTTTAGGGAGTGTTGGTATCTGGCTTGGCTTATTAGCAGGATTATCTTCAGCGTCTATTTTATTATATCTTCGCTTTAATTATTTAACTTTAAAATTGATAAAAACAAAAGAACATGGACTTACCTAAATTTTTATTAGCTGATAACAGTAATTTTCCTGAAGATATTTTTGTTCTTCATACAGAATTTCCTCGTTTTTTAATCAATTTAAAAGATGATGAAATTGAATGGTTCGAAGATTTATCTGGAGAAAGAGAAGATGATATTGCAGGTGAAGTTTCTAATCTTATAGAAGAAGCTTCTAAATTCTATGATGAACAAATAGAAGGGTATGACTAACTTTTTTTAGTGTTATATATCTATTGCAAACTCTAAAAACACTTTTTTGTGGAGTGCAAGATTGATGTTTGGAGATAATGACACACGCACAATATAATCTTTATCACCCTCTTTTGTGGTTCCTTGGGTTGAGGTAGCTGGAATGGTCCAATAACTCCCTTTTAACTGACCATAACTTACACAAAACTTACTTTCATTGGGTATTTTTGTAATCATTAAATTTATTAATTTAAGATTTAACGCTCTCTTATGGGTTTCTTTTTCTTGATCTGTAGTCCCTTTAGTTGGCAGATCTAATGAAAATACTGAAGGAGTAAAGCCTTGTATTGCTAGTTCTTGAGACACAAAGTTTATTTTTGCGCTAGGTAAAGTTTTTGTTATAAAATTTACAAAGTCTCTTGTATGATTGTATGCATCACTTATTCTTTGGTTCATTGAAGGCAACTGTTTTGCCAAAAGTTCATATTGAAGTTCAGTGGCTTGGTTATCGCAAAGAATGAGATGCTTGTCTATTTTAGACATCAAAGCAACTGTCTTTATATTTCCGACACAGTAACCGGCGGTACATCGTCCACCACTCGGAAATTTAGAACCACTGGCATAGGAAATAGTTCTAACTGTTGAAAGAACTTTTCCTTCACCTAAGAAGAGAACATTAGGACAAAAAGTTTGATCTAAAATAAATACAGCATCAATAGCTTTCATACCTTCAGTAGTTGTTCGTTTTTTTTCTAAAACAGCTTTTAATTGTTGTAAATCTGGAACTTCAACTCTTGGGTTTGTAGGAATTTCAGCAATAATGTATGGAACAGCATCTTGGGTAGCAACTTTAGCTAAAACGGCATCAATACTTTGTACCATATTATGCTCACCATCTACAGGTAAATCAATTACTTCTACATTTTCATTACAGGCTGCAACACGTCTAGCTTGGTCATTAGTTCCACCATAACAATTGGGAGGTACAATAAATTTAATAGGCTTTCCTTTGTGGTTTTCTTGTGCATAGTCTATAAGCGCCATCATAATAGCGTATTGAATAGAGAGACCGCTAGACCCAACTAGAGGCTTAGTATCTGCACCAGTAATGCTAGTTATGGTATCGAGTACATTTTTTTTATTGATCTCTAAATTACTTAATGAAACAGGAAAACGAGAATTTTTAACTAGAGCATGTAAGGCAGTGTAACAATTTACTGGCGTCATGGCAATAGTTTCTCTTCGTCTTACATGCTGTATCTCTGAAATATAATGTTCATTTTGTTCTCCATTTACAACTAAAACACTTCCAAGCTGCTTATATATATTGATAAAAAAGTCAATATTTGAGTTGATAGCATTAACACTAATTGTTTCATCTTGCGAAACAAAAATTGTACTGCCTTTAAAATCAGGAATGTCTGATGATTTCTCAACATGTTTTAATTCAAATTGATAACCGTAAGTTTGTTTGATAACTTCAGTATCAAACATCACCGGAAGATTACCCGTGTAGATTATTTGAGTGTTTTTATGATCTAGTAAATTTTTTCTTAGAATTGCTAAAACAGGAATTGTTTGTGATGAAAAGCTAATTATATTTTCTGGTTTTGTGTCATGTAAATGAGCAATTGCCCATTCTAAGATACAAGATAATGGATGCCCTAATCGAATATAATCATAAGCGGTAGGTAAATCATCTAAAGCTGAAGTATCAGCAATATTTTTATTGCACAAAAGTTTAAACTGTTCTAAGAATTCAGTTTTAGCTAATTTTTCATCATAAATATCTAGACGGTGCGTTGTGGTAGACAACCAACCATCAGGCATATTCTCTAATACATTTTTAAGATAATTTAGCATACTTGTGTATTTTATAATTTCAAAAGACTTTTCTTATTTTTTTGATTTTTCTACAAACTCTAATTTATCAAAAGAAGCTTCAGTTGTAAAGATTCCATAATTTATAAAAGCCTTTTTCTTTTCAATTTTTTCTATAGTGCCAATAGCGTTTCCGTCAATAAGTCTGACTCTATCATTTACTTTAAAAATGTATTCAGATTTAGCCTTGGCAATTTTTTTAGCTTGTTCATTTTTAACCTTTCTTACCTCTACAACTTTTTCTAGCACTTCTTTTTCTACTTTCTTAATTACTTCTTGCAGCTGTTTTTCAACAATTTTTGCTTGCTGTTTTTGTGATTTAGTCTTAGGGTTGATCGGTTTTTTCTTGGCATATTTTACCTTTTCGTCCGTTACCCATTTATTAAAATTAACAGTCAATTCTTTTTTATTGTTTGTTTGAAGATACTTGTTTAGCAATTCATTGGTTTTTCTTCCCAAAGACAACATTTTCTGATTCTTGTCATACAATTCCTGAAAACCAGCTAATTTGGCCTGAATTTTTTCTTCTTTGTCTTGTAAACTATCTATATGTTCTTGTCCCTTAGATTTTTGCTTTTCTAAATTCTCAGAATTTTTTTGGAGACGATTCCGTTCTTTTTGAAGCTTAGAAATTGTTTTGTCTAATCTAATTTTTTCAGTTTCTACTCGTTTTTTTGCTTTGTTAATGAGACTAAACGGAATTCCGTTTTTCTGAGCTACTTCAAAAGTAAAAGAACTCCCAGCTTGTCCAACATATAATTTATATAAAGGCTCTAAGGTTTGCTCGTTAAATTGCATATTAGCATTGGTCACGTTATCTAATTCATTGGCCAAGACTTTTAGATTTGAGTAATGTGTGGTAATAATACCAAATGCTTTTTTATGATAGAACTCTTCTAAGAAAATTTCTGCTAAAGCACCTCCTAATTCAGGATCACTTCCTGTACCAAATTCATCTATTAAAAACAAGGTTCTTTCGTTACATTTTCGTAAAAAATAACGCATATTTTTTAAACGATAACTGTATGTACTCAATTGATTTTCTATAGATTGGTTGTCTCCAATGTCTGTCAAGACAGTATCAAAAATAGTTGTTTCACTTCGTTCATCTACCGGAATTAAAATGCCGCTTTGTAGCATTACCTGAAGCAAACCTATGGTTTTTAGTGTGATACTTTTTCCACCAGCATTAGGTCCTGAGATTACAATAATTTGTTGTTGTTCATTAAGTTCTATAGATTGAGGAATGACCTCTAAATTTGCTTCTTTATTTTTCACCAAAAGAATAGGGTGGTAGGCGTTTTTAAAATAAACTCTCTTTGTCTCCCCAATTTTTGGTAATAACCCGTTAATAGAATAAGCATATTTTGCTTTAGAGCCAATTACATCTAAATGAGCTAAATATACTAGGTATGATTCTAATAATGGGGTATATGGTCTTATTTGGTAGCTTAACGTTTTAAGAATTCTAATAACTTCTTGCTTTTCTTCATATTCTAGATTTTGTAATTCTCTTTGATATGCAAGAGTGGCTTGTGGTGCGATGAAAACAATATTACCAGATTTTGAAGAACCCACTAAACTTCCTGTTATTTTTTTACGGTGCATCGCTAAAACAGCTAAGACACGATGATTGTCTACAACAGATTCTTTAATATCATCTAAATAACCAGCAGCTTTTGCCTTTCCTAAGGCACTAGAGAAACTCTGACCAATTTTTCCTTGTAAGCCAGCAATACTTCTTCTAATTTTCCTCAATTCTGGAGAGGCATTGTCTACAATTTCTCCATAAGCTGAAATTACTTTTTTAATTTCGTCAATAATTTCTTGAACAAAGTCAACATGTTCACTTAAAAATGAGAGATTAGGGTAGTAGTTGTGAAACTTTTTAAAATATTTTTTTAATTCTTTAACCGATTCAGAAATAGCAGCAATTTTTAAAAAACTTTCTGTTTCTATAAAACTATCTTCAATAGTCAAACGTTTTATCTGTTCGTAGATATTATCAAAACCATGGTTGGGTATTCTATTATCGCTTTCAAATGAAGAAAGGTATTCATTGGCAAAATCTAACTCACGTATCAGTTGTTTTTTATTGGAAAAAGGCAAGGTTTCTAAAACTTGTTTTTTTCCCAATTCTGAAATACTGAAGGTTGCAATTTGTTGAATAACCGTTGTAAATTCTAAATCTTGTAATGCTTTCTCAGAAATATCTATGCTCAAATCTTTATATTTGTTGACCACAAAAATAACAAAGAATGAACATTAATATTGAGGAAAGCTGGAAAAATATCTTACAGTCAGAATTTGAGAAGGAGTCCTTTATAAAATTGTTTGAATTTGTGAAATTTGAGTATGAAAATCATCATTGTTACCCTGAAGATAAAAAGATCTTTGCAGCTTTTAATACATGTGCTTTTAAAGATTTAAAAGTGGTAATTATTGGTCAAGACCCTTATCATGGAAAAGGACAAGCAAACGGATTGTGTTTTGCTGTTTTAGATGGTATTCCACATCCACCATCTTTAAAAAATATTTTTAAAGAATTGCAAACAGATGTTGGCAAATCTATTCCTGTTTCCGGGAATTTATCTTCTTGGGCTAAACAAGGAGTTTTGTTATTAAATGCCACATTAACCGTGAGAGCCAATGAAGCAGGAAGCCACCAGAAAAGAGGATGGGAAGAATTTACAGATGCAGTTATTAAACAAGTATCTGAACAAAGAGAACAACTTGTTTTCTTACTTTGGGGAAAATTTGCAGAAAGTAAAATAGCCCTTATTGATACAAAGAAACATCAAGTTTTTACCGCTCCACATCCGTCACCCTTAGGTGCATGGAGAGGTTGGTTTGGAAGCAAGCATTTTTCTAAAACAAATGAATACCTTAAAAAAAATCATCAAAAAGAGATTGTTTGGTGATTAGAAACTTGCTCTGAAGCAGTTTAATGAAGTTTAATTAAGAACAAAAACTACACCAATTCTAATGTTTGAGCTAAAATAGCTTGTTGTGGTGATTGTTCTATAGATTTAATAAGGTTTTCTGCTAACCCACAAGGGGTTGATGTGCTTCTACAAGAAGAAAGACTAATTAATCCTGTAACAAAAATTGTAATATATATGATTCTTTTCATTGGTTGTCTTTAACGCACTAAATGTACATATTTTTTTTAAATTTCTTTTGGGTTCACTTTCACTGTTTATTCAGAATCTCACATATAGCTATTTCAACACACCATTTTATCTAGTGTGTAAATAATCAAATTTGCTATAACTTTATCTGGATTTTCACTAAAGGTACCTAGGGCTCTATTGGCAATAATTGCATTCATTGAACAAGCATGATGCCCAAGTAACTTTGATAACCCATAAATGGCAGATGTTTCCATTTCTAAATTGGTAACTCTTATACCATTAAAGTTAAAAGAATCTATTTTGTTATTTAAATTAGAATCTTTGATTGGTAAACGTACTACTCTTCCTTGAGGACCATAAAACCCTCCAGCTGTAGCTGTCATTCCTTTATAAATTATTTCAGAAGTTATTTTATCTTCTAATGATTTACTGTTAGAAACCACCAACGGAAAGCATTTTTTCTCATCCCAATTTGTATGCGCAACAAAGGCATTTTCAATGCTAGGATGTGAAATAGTTTCTGTAATATAGGAGCGTAACATGCCATTGATGTCTATAGCATAAGTACTCAGTAAAAAACTATCTAGCGGAATGTCTTTTTGTAAAGAACCAGAAGTTCCAATTCTAACAATATTTAAAGCTGTATGTTTTTCTTTAATTGTTCTAGTTTCTAAATTAATGTTTACCAAAGCATCTAATTCATTTAAAACAATATCAATATTATCTGAACCAATACCAGTAGAAATTACAGATATTCTTTTGCCTTTATAAACACCTGTGGTTGTTTTAAATTCTCTCTTATGTATTGAAAATTCAATAGTATCAAAGTGTTGAGTTACTTTATCAACTCTATCAGGATCACCAACAAAAAGAAGATCAGTAGCAATATTTTCTGGCTTCAAATTCAAATGATAGATACTTCCATCTGAATTTAAAATAAGTTCTGAATCTTTTATTCTCATTTTAGAAACTAATTTTTAATAGTTTGTTAGAGCTATTCTGATAGAGGTAGCTGTATTGTTCTACACCTCCTAGATATGCATTATCAGTTCTTAAATCCCTATATAAATTTTGTTTATTTTCAAGTGCTTTTTTTCCTCTTCTACTTAATTTTACTGGGTTGAAGGATGTAAATAATAATTTAAGGCGCTCAATTTTATGAGTATAATGAAACTCTTCAAAGCCATAAATTTCTTCATTTTTTAAGAGGTTTTTTATCAATTCATTTTTTGAGTTAAACATTGTCTCAGCTGCTGTTCTTATGATATAATTCTCTGTAGAATTTAATCCGTTTTCTATAGAAGGAAAACGTTTTAAGTGAATTTCTATGGCTTTAGACAAATGAATAAAAGGACTCATCGGGTTGTATTTATAAATAGTTTCTAAACGAAGCGGACAGTTAGAACAGTATAATTGCCAAATATAATCTGCATACTCAATATCATCTAAAGATAATTCTGATCTCTGAAGGTATTGTTTTGTTATTTGATCATTACTTAGTTGTTTTATTGCTACAAAATTTTTGCTAACATCTAGGTTACTTGCACTTACCAAGCTTATTTTCTCTCCTTTTCTATATCTTTTTAACCAGCTAATAATGGCAATCATATTTATTTGACTGTGTAAATCGTGATCAAACCATAAAATAATCTCTTCTTTATTTTTATTTTGGCACAGATTTCTATACTCTTTTAATGTGAAGTCAATAAATGTTTTTTTTGTGACTTTATAGGATGATTTTAAAAACTCAAAACGAGTTTTCCAAAAAGTTTCACTACCTATATCAATAGATGTTTTACCTTCACACAGCATTTCTCTCCAGGTAATAAATTCTCCTGTATACCCAAGTGATTTTAAATAATCTGTAGTCTTGTCACCGTTGGTAATATGTAAAGTTGATACATTCATAATTATAGGGAATTTTGGTTAATTTTTTAAATACTTTATTGTAATAGCTTAACCTCCAACGCGTTTTACTGAAAAGCCTTTTTCTTGCAATATTTCCATAATTTTATCTCTATAATCACCTTGAATAATGATGGTTTCATTTTTAAAACTTCCTCCAACACTTAATTTTGTCTTAATTTCTTTCGCTAAAGTTTTAAAATCTTTACTTGCGCCATTATAGCCATCTATAATAGTAATAGGTTTTCCTTTGCGTTTTTCATACTTACACAAAAGAGGGTCATCTTGTAACCAAATAGTAGAACTTTTATCCTTTACTGGTTCTTCTTGTACTTGGTGATCTGGGAATAAGTTTTTAAGTTGATCTTTAAAGTCCATTATAAACTACTTAGTTAATCCTAATTCACGCAGGCGTTCATTTAAGAACTCACCAGCAGTAATATCATCAAATCCTTTTGGGTTTTCATCATCTATACAAGCTTCTAAAACATCTAATTTCATATCGCTTATTGGATGTAAAAAGAAGGGAATAGAATACCTAGAGGTACCCCATAATTCTTTTGGAGGATTTGTTACTCTGTGTATTGTAGATTTTAGCTTATTGTTGCTATGACGCGAAAGCATGTCACCAACATTAATCATAATTTCATCTGGCTCTGCTACTGCGTCAATCCATTCACCTTTGTGGTTTTGAACCTGCAATCCTTTTCCTTGTGCACCCATTAATAATGTAATTAAGTTAATGTCACCGTGAGCTGCTGCTCTTACTGCATTCTCAGGTTCGGATTGGATAGGAGGATAGTGTATGGGTCTTAAAATACTATTACCGTTATGAATGTATTGATCAAAATACGTTTCTTCTAAGCCTAAATGGATGGCTAAAGAACGCAATACATACTTTGCAGTTTTTTCTAACATTCTATAGGTTGTTCTACCAACTTCGTTAAACCCAGGAAGTTCATCTACTAAAACATTTTTTGGATATTCTAATTCTAGTTCAGTATTGTTTTCTACATATTGACCAAAATGCCAAAATTCTTTTAAATCACCTTCTTTTCTTCCTTTAGCACTTTCTTTTCCGAAAGAAACATAGCCACGCTGGCCACCGATACCTGGTACTTCATATTTTCTTTTAACATCAACAGGTAGCTCAAAAAAGTTTTTAATTTCTTTGTATAATTCTTCTACAAGAGTTTCGTCTAGAAAATGGCCTTTTAAAGCTACAAAACCAATGTTTTCATAAGCATGTCCTATATCATCAATAAATTGTTGTTTTTTTGAGTTATCATTAGATAAAAAATCAGCTAAATTAACGCTAGGTATTTTATTCATGTTAAAAATTGTTTTCTTAAAAGAAGTTAAATTAGTAAAAAATAAAGTTATTTTTTACGAAAAGGGATTAAATATGAAATTGTGTAGTTAAAACCGAAGCCAGTATTACTTGTGTATACTCTGTTAAAGCCTGGTGCATAGTGAGTTTTAAAATTTACAGGATCTGTTATACTAACCATTATTTTATAGGAACCACTGAAGGAAATAAAGATATTTGTATAGATCTCTGCTCTAAAACCTACTAATAATTCAGACCAATGAGCTGTAAGTCCATTTTCTGTGGAAGGTGTGGTATTAAACTGTGCTGGCAGCAATGGATTACTGGTATTAATTTGATAGCTATTTAATCTTTGTTCAAACGTCGCAAAACCATAACGAAAACCAATAAAAATTTCATTATTCATGTCTAGCCAGTTGTTGTAGGAATTGTAATTTAAACCAATTTTGATATAACTTCCCTTGGATGTTGAATTTGTAAAATCTTCATTAGATGTAAATTTTTCGTTTCCAAGTTCTGCAGCTGCATACCATTTTTTTGAAATTCTATAATCACCTACAATTTCTAGACCGCTGTTGTAATCTTGCAATAAAGACCTAATAGGCTTACTGATATCTAAACCCAGTCTAAGACCGTAATTTGTTTTATAAATAATACTGTCTTTAGGAATGGAATCATTTTTTTGTTGAGCAGAAGCACTCACAAAAACGACTAAAAAACAGGTCTTAATGAAAAATTTGAATATGCGCTGCTGACTCATCATCTATGGTAGGTATTGTAATGGTGTTCTCTAAGGTTTCTGTTAGTCCTATAATCCAGTCATTTGAAACATCTGATGTTACAGTTACGTTGTTAAATATAGCTTTAAAACCACAGGATCTAGAAACAAATACTTCTTCTATTTCATAATCGATTGTTAAGATATCGACATTGGTTCCTGATGAAAAATTATAAATAATTTGGTTGCTAGTTACATCTAAAGGAATTACAATAGAATCTATACTTACATTGATATATATACTGTCTAAATCATTAGGGTTTACTGTTAAATCTGTTACGGCTTTTGTTTCTGCAATATTTGTTGCATTGTAAAAACGAACAATCATATTAGGGGTAATGGGCTCTATACAAAAATCATCTTTTTCACAACTAGAAATAAGTAAGGCAATGAGCGATAAAAATAAATAGTATTTTTTCATTTTTGGTTTAGCCACTAATAGTTTACTCTTCAACTTCTACAATTTTTTCCATGGCTTCTGCCAGTTTAAAATCTAATTCAGTAACACCTTCAGCATCATGAGTTGTTAATTTTATTTCCAAAACATTGTAAACATTCGTCCACTCTGGATGATGATTAAGTATTTCACACTCAAAGGCTATTCTCATCATGGCGCTCATACAGTTTTTAAAGCTATCAAATTCAAATTCTGAATGTAAGGCATTCTCGTAATACTCCCAATCAGGAAAATTTTCTAATCTTTTTTCAATTTCTACATCTGTTAGTTTTTTCATCTCTTTGCGTGTATTTGTATCAAAAGTACAACAATATTAAAAACATTAAATTGTATTAAATATTATATTTTCTCAAACAAAACAACTGTTTCAATATGAGAAGTATGTGGAAACTGATCTACTAAACTTATTTTTTTAATTTGGTAACCATGCTTCATCATTTCTTCTGTATCTCTAGCCTGAGTAGCTGGGTTACATGAAACATAGATGATTCTATCGGCATTAATTGCAATAATTTTCAGGAGTGTTTTAGGAGCAATCCCTGCACGAGAAGGATCTAAAATAATGGTTCGAATTTTATTTTTATATTCAGGGTGTTCGTTTATAAACTTACCAACATCAGCAGTATAGAACTGCAATCCGTCTATATTGTTTCTTTTCGCATTTTTAATTGCATCTTTAATTGCTGAGGCAACAATATCTACTCCAATAATTTTTGCATTGGTACTTCTAGAGGCTAAAATTTGACCAATAGTACCTGTTCCACAAAACAAGTCCATTACTACTGTATTGTCAATAGCATCTTTGTTTTCCAGTGCATAATCAATTACTTTAGAATATAGTTTTTCAGCAGATTTTGGATTGGTTTGAAAGAAGCTTTTCATGCTAATTTCAAAATTCAATCCTAATAATTCTTCTACAATTTTATCTTCTCCAGCTATTAGTTGACTACTTCCTGCTGTTGCAAGGGTTCTATCACCAGTTTCATCATTAATAGAATGTAACAGTCCTGCAAACCGATCTTTAAAAATATCTTGCAATAATTTAGAAAAAGCATTTAGATCAAATTGAGGAAGATCTAAAGAAGTTGTGACCAGATTAAATAATAGCTGATTGGTTTTGTAGGATTTTCTCACTACAAAATAACGAAAGAAACCTTCTCTCTTTGGTCCGTGCCATGGTGCCAGACCAGTTGCTTCACAATACTTTCTTATGGTACTTATGTTGTCTTCAACTAGGGCATCAAAAAGGCCAGAGTCTTTCTCTAGATTGTCTCCCATCCACCATACACCACGTCTTTTAAACCCTAAAGTAAAAATATCAATATCGGTCTTATTTATTCTGTCATAACCAATGGCAGAAAAACCGTATTCCATTTTATTTCTGTAATGAAATACATTTGGTGAAGTTACCAATTCATCAAAAAGATCTTCAATATTAGGTACCTTTCCAATTCGTTTAAATAAAGACAAGGTACTTTCTTTTTTATATTTGTGTTGTAATTCTATAGGTAATTGAATATAAGGAGCGCCAGGAATGTCTTGATAGGGAACAGGTACTTCATCTTCAGAACTCTGTAAAACATCAATTAAATTACACTCTGCGTAATTTTTACTTGTTTTTTTTACCTGAGCTTTTACAGTTTGTCCTGGAATGGTATTAGGAATAAATACTACAAATTCACCTTCTTCAGATCTAATTCTAGCAATTCCTTTCCCACCAAAAGCATAGTCTTCTATTTTTAATTCTAATATCTGACCTCTTTTTACAAATTTATTTCGTTCTCTTTTTGGCATCTGTTTCTTCAATAAGTATGGTTTGCGAAATTAATAAAAAGATATGTAGGTAGCCGAAGATTACTTATGAAATTGATTTGTTTGATGTGAATAATATTTCTTAAATTGCGAGTCCTAGGGATGATTTCTTTCCCACGCTGAATTTTCGGAGGCTTCGAAAGGATAAAGGTAGATAAGGAATGGTTATTTTACTCGCTAAGCGAGATTTAATTATTAATGTTTACTTCTCATAAAAGAGGTAGACGATGTTTTGTTTAAAACCAAAACATAAACCTTAAATTATTTTAAATGGCTGTTTTAGAACAAATAACTTCGCAACAAGCGATTGATTTAGAAAACAAACACGGAGCACATAACTACCATCCACTTCCAGTGGTCTTAAGTAGAGGTGAAGGTGTTTATGTATGGGATGTAGAAGGTAAAAAGTATTATGATTTTTTATCTGCATATTCCGCAGTAAACCAAGGACATTGTCATCCTAAAATTGTAGATGCTATGGTGTCACAAGCAAAAACATTGAGTCTAACATCAAGAGCATTTCACAATGATGTTTTAGGAACCTATGAAAAATACATTACTGAATATTTTAGTTTTGACAAAGTTTTACCAATGAATACGGGAGCTGAAGCTGTTGAAACAGCTTTAAAAATTTGTAGAAAATGGGCATATGAAGTAAAAGGAATTGATGAAAATAAAGCAGAAATTATTGTGTGTGAAAATAACTTTCATGGAAGAACTACCACAATTATTTCTTTTTCAAACGATCCAGTAGCACGAAAGAATTTTGGTCCATTTACTAATGGATTTATTAAAATTGAATATGATAATTTAGCAGCTCTTCAAGAAGTTTTAGAAAACAACAATAATATCGCTGGTTTTCTAGTAGAACCAATACAAGGAGAAGCAGGTGTTTATGTTCCTTCTGAAGGATATTTAGCTGCTGCAAAAGCATTATGTGAAAAATATGGAATTTTATTTATTGCAGATGAAGTACAAACCGGAATAGCTAGAACAGGTCGTCTATTAGCAACTTGTGGTAATTGTTCTTGTGAAGATAAAAACTGCTCTGGTACTCCAGATGTAAAAGCAGATATCTTAATTCTAGGGAAGGCTTTAAGTGGTGGAGCTTATCCTGTTTCAGCTGTATTAGCCGATGATGCTATTATGAATGTGATTCAACCCGGAAACCACGGTTCTACTTTTGGAGGTAATCCAATAGCAGCTGCCGTTGCCATTGCCGCTCTAGATGTAGTAAGAGAGGAGGACTTAGCTGAAAATGCATATAGATTAGGTATGCTATTTAGAGCAGAGCTTTCTGCATTTGCGAAAGAAAACGACTTGGTGGCTTCTGTAAGAGGAAAAGGACTTTTAAATGCCATTTTAATTAATGATACAGAAGAAAGTACCACAGCTTGGGATATTTGTTTAAAACTAAGAGACAATGGTTTGTTAGCGAAGCCTACACACGGAAATATTATTAGATTTGCACCACCTTTAGTGATGAATGAAGAGCAACTTCTAGAGTGTATTTCTATTATTAAGAAAACAATTACAGCATTTAAAAAATAATTTAAAAGAGCCGAAAGGCTCTTTTTTTATGGCGCTAGAAAATGAAATCTATCAAGGTTTCTTAAAACACCAAATAGAAAAATTATCCCAAAAATAATTAGAGGTGATTTTGGATGATAGATTAAATCAGAAAATTTCTTTTTAGAATACAAATACAATCCAATGCCAAAAGTAAACTTAAAAAACATCAAAGCGTTATGATTAATGGCTTCAAAAATGTTTAAATGCATCATATCATGAATAGCTCTTTGAGACCCACAACCTGGACAAAACAACCCTGTCATAATATAAAATGGACATTTTGGAAAAAAATTTGAAACGGTAGGGTTAAAAAAATAATAAAGGGATACTAATAGTAATACTAATATCCCAACTATAAACTTATATTTTTTTTTCATTTGTTAGAAAGCTCCTGCTGATGCAATTATTGCTGCAAAGAACAAAAAATATAAGATAACTCCTAGAACTGCAATAACAGCTGAGACAATTGCCCAAGTCTTTGCATTTTTTGAAGCTGCATCTGCCTCACTAAACTTTCCATCTGCGTATAACGTATTTACTTTGTTGGCGTATACAATACTTACAATACCAGTTGGTAAACAGCATAATACTGTTGTTAAAATTGCAAAAACAAGGTAATTTGCAGGTCTTGGGTGATTTTGCTCCATAATAAATGTTTTTTTTTGTTAGATTAAATCACAATATAATACTAATCTATAAAATAGCATTGTAAAAATAAACTCCTTTAAATAAAATAGAGGTATTTTCTATTATATTATCTCTGTTCATAAGTATTTTAGTTGAGATTCTAAAAATTAAATAATAAAACGTTTTAAGTTTTATATTGCATCTTTAAAAAAGCCATTAAAATGAAGTCTATTGTAAAGCTATCTATTCTAATAAGTATTATTTTTGTTGCCGGATGTAAATCAGATAAATCTATGAACAAAGACGCAAAAGCGCCTATTGCAGAAAAACAAGCCAAAGAATTAAGTATACATAATTCTACCAGAACAGATAATTATTTTTGGATGCGTTTAACAGACGAACAAAAAACTGCTAGTGAAAAAGACAAACAAACACAAAAAGTTGAAGCATATTTAAATTCAGAAAATGATTATTTTGATAAGGTAACCGCTTCAACCATTGATTTTCAAGAGGCGCTCTTTCAAGAAATGAAAGGGAGAATTAAAGAAGATGATGCTTCAGTTCCATATTTTAGAAACAAGTATTTTTACATAACACGTTTTGAAAAAGGTAGTCAATATCCTATTTATGGGCGTAAAAAAGAAAACTTAGAAGCACCTGAAGAGTTACTTTTTGATGTAAATATTGAAGCTAAAGGCCATGAATATTTTCAATTAGGAGGTCTTAATGTGAGTCCAGATAATAGTTTGGTAGCCTTTTCAACAGACACGGTTAGTAGAAGACAGTACACTCTTCAAATTAAAAATTTAGAAACAGGAGAAATCCTTTCTGATAAAATAGCAAATACAACAGGAGGTTCTGTTTGGGCAAATGATAATAAAACCTTGTTTTACACTAAAAAAGATCCAGTAACATTACGAAGTTCAATGATTTATAGGCATGTTTTAGGAACTGATTCATCTGAAGATGTTGTTGTTTTTGAAGAAGAAGATGAAACATTTGGCACCTATGTTTACAAAACAAAATCTCATAAATTCGTTGTTATTGGTAGTTACAGTACACTTTCTTCTGAATTTAGAATAATCTCTGCAGACAACCCTTACGGAGACTGGAAGATTGTTCAGCCAAGAGAAGACAACTTAGAGTATAGTTTAGCACATTATGGAGATCATTTTTACATTCAAACCAATAAGGATGGTGCTTTAAATTTTAAGTTGATGAAAACACCTATCAACAAAACCACCAAAGAGAACTGGGTAGATGTTATTCCGCATAGAGATGAAACCTTATTGGAGGATGTTTCTATTTTTAAAGATTATTTAGTAATAGAAGAAAGAACCAACGGGTTAGGGAAGATTAGAATTAAAACTTGGGATGGAAAAGAAGATTATTATCTGCCATTTGATGAAGAAACCTATTCTGCAGGTGTTTATGCTAATCCAGAATTTGATACAGAAGTAATTAGGTATTCATACAATTCTATGACCACTCCAAATTCTGTAATTGATTTTAATATGAAAGATCAATCTAAAGAAGTTAAAAAAGAGCAAGAAGTCTTAGGAGGGAAGTTTGATAAAAATAACTACAAGAGTGAACGTGTTTGGGCAACGGCGAGAGATGGTAGAAAAGTAGCAATCTCTTTGGTATACCATAAAGACACTGAACTTACTAAAGACACTCCATTATTACAATATGCCTATGGATCTTATGGATATACTATTTCTGATGGATTTTCAACAACACGCTTAAGCTTATTAGACAGAGGTTTTGTATATGCAGTTGCTCATATTAGGGGAGGTCAATACTTAGGAAGAGAATGGTATGATAATGGAAAAATGATGGATAAGAAAAATTCATTTTTTGACTTTATAGATTGTTCTAAATACCTCATTGATAATAACTATACTTCTGCTAAACATTTATACGCAATGGGAGGTTCTGCAGGAGGTTTGTTAATGGGTGCAATTAGTAATATGAATCCAGAACTGTATAATGGAATTGTGGCAGCTGTTCCTTTTGTGGATGTAATTTCTACCATGTTAGATGAAACAATACCGTTAACTACAGGAGAGTTTGATGAATGGGGAAATCCAAAAGAAAAAGAAGCGTATGAGTATATGTTATCTTATTCACCTTACGATCAAGTAACAGCAAAAGATTATCCAAACATGTTGGTAACTACTGGTTATTTTGATAGTCAAGTACAGTATTGGGAACCTGCAAAATGGGTTGCTAAACTTAGAGAATTAAAAACAGATACTAATATTTTATTGTTACACACTAACATGGATGTTGGACATGGAGGAGCTTCTGGACGTTTTGATTCTTTAAAAGAAACAGCAATAGATTACACATTTCTATTAGCTTTAGAAGATAAATTGTAAAAATAGAATAGTTGTGTTGCTGATTTAAAAGAATGGATAGAAACGACGGAATTTATAAAAATTTATTAGAATTGGTTGGACAAACTCCAATGGTTCAGTTAAATGTTATTACAAAAGATTTACCAGGAAATTATTTTGCAAAACTAGAGATGTTTAATCCTGGTCAATCGCAAAAAGATAGAATTGCTTTGCATATTGTAGAAAACGCAGAAAAAAAAGGAATTCTAAAACCAGGCAGTACTATTGTAGAGACTACCTCCGGGAATACTGGATTTTCACTGGCAATGATAGCAATGGTTAAAGGCTATAAATGTAAATTGGCTGTTAGTGACAAATCATCTACAGATAAAATTGATGGACTAAGAGCCATGGGAGCAGAGGTCTATGTCTGCCCTGCCAACGTAGCAGTGGATGACCCAAATTCTTATTACGAAGTAGCCAAAAGAATTCAAAGAGAAACTCCTAATTCTGTCTATATAAATCAATATTTTAATACCTTAAATATTGAAGCACATTACCAAACTACTGGACCAGAAATTTGGAAACAAACTAATGGTAAAATTACTCATTTAGTGGTAGCCAGCGGAACAGGAGGTACCATATCTGGATCAGGTAAATATTTAAAAGAACAAAACCCAGCGATTAAAATTTTAGGAGTTGATGCTGTAGGATCTGTGTTAAAAAAATATCATGAAACTGGCGAATTTGATAAAAATGAAATTAAACCCTATAAAATAGAAGGTTTAGGAAAAAACTTAATTCCTGCTGCAACAGATTTTTCAACCATAGATATTTACGAAAAAGTAACAGATAAAGATGCTGCATATAAAGCAAGAGAAATTATAAAAAAAGAAGGCATTTTTCCAGGATATACTTGTGGAGCTATTATGCAAGCTACAGAACAATATGCCAACAAAGGAATGTTTAATAAAGATAGTTTTGTAGTTTTAATATTTCCAGACCATGGATCTCGCTATATGAGCAAAATTTATAGTGATACTTGGATGAAAGAGCAAGGTTTCTACGATCCTAAATTGCCGCAAAATAAGCCTTCAACGTATATTTAAGAAATTTTCAACCTTTAACTATTTTGAAGTAAAGTTACTTTAATCAAGAATTATTTTATTTGAATAACTCCTCAAAATTCAGTTACTTTACACCCTTAAAAGTAATTCGTTCAATAAATATTTTAGATCATGACAAACGACCTATTTGATAGAATAAAAGCAGACAAAGGACCACTAGGAAACTGGGCAGATAAAGCGGAAGGATACTATGTTTTTCCTAAGCTAGAAGGGCCAATTTCTAACCGTATGTCTTTCAATGGAAAGAAGGTAATTACTTGGAGTGTAAATGATTATTTAGGACTAGCAAATCATCCTGAGGTATTAAAAGTTGATGGAGAAGCTGCAATAGAACACGGTATGGCCTACCCAATGGGGGCAAGAATGATGTCTGGTCATACAGATTTTCACGAGCAATTAGAAAGAGAATGTGCAGAGTTTGTTGGAAAAGATAAAGCATATTTATTAAATTTTGGTTACCAAGGAATCATGTCTGCAATTGATGCTTTAGTAAGTAAAAATGACATTATAGTATATGATGTAGATACACATGCATGTATTATTGATGGTGTTCGGTTACACCCAGGAAAGCGTTTTGTTTATAGACATAACGATATGGAGAGTTTTGAGAAAAACATGAAACGAGCTGTTAAAATGGCTGAAAAAACTGGAGGAGGAATTCTAGCAATTTCTGAAGGTGTTTTTGGAATGCGAGGAGAGCAAGGTCGTTTAAAAGAAATTGTAGCACTTAAGAAAAAATATAATTTTAGATTATTAGTAGATGATGCCCATGGTTTTGGAACTTTGGGAGAGGGTGGAAGAGGTACTGGTTATGAACAAGGGGTACAAGACGATATTGATGTATATTTTGCAACTTTTGCAAAATCTATGGCAGGTATTGGTGCTTTCTTAGCTGGTGATAAAGATGTGATTCAGTTTTTACAATACAATATGCGTTCACAAACTTTTGCAAAAACATTGCCTATGGCCATGGTGAAAGGAGCATTAAAACGCTTAGATATGATTCGCACCATGCCAGAATTAAAAGATACGTTATGGAAAAATACCAATTCTTTACAATCTGGTTTACGTAACGCTGGTTTTGACTTAGGAACTACTCAAACATGTATTACTCCAGTTTTTCTAAAGGGAGAGGTACCAGAAGCAATGGCTTTGGTGTATGATTTAAGAGAAAATCATGGTGTATTTTGCTCAATTGTAGTGTATCCAGTAATACCAAAAGGATTAATTATTTTACGATTAATTCCTACAGCTACACATACACAAACAGATATAGATGAAACGATTGTTGCATTTTCTGCAATTAGAGACTTATTAGAGAATGGCACGTATAAAAAACTTGCTGCTTCAATGATGGAGGAGTAGTTTTTTTTAAGAAACAAAAATTAAAAACCCCAAGCTTTTAGCTTGGGGTTTTTAATTTTATATATAATAAAGATTATCTATCTCTTCTTTTTCTTCCAAACCCGGAAGGCTTTCTGTCGCTGCTAGAATTTCTATCTGGTCTATCACCGCCACTTCTAGAAGAACTTCTTCCTCTGTCACCACCTTCACTTCTTCTTCCACCAGATGATCCTTCAGAACTTCTTCGTTTTCCAAATCCACCACCGTCTTTATTTCCAAAAGGTTTTCTACCACGTCTTGCGCCACCGCCACCACCGCGTTCTTTTTTAGTAATTTCAATGTTTACTCCTCTACCACTAAACTCTGGCTGATTGTTAGAAAAAGTACTTAATGTTTCTTCTTCAAATTTCTTATCTATTTCAAAGAAAGAAAAAGTGTCTAAAATATCAATAGCACCAATCTCTATATTATCTGTAATTTTTTGATCATTAATTAATCCAATTAATTTTGCAGGGTTTAAACTGTCTTTACGACCAATATTTATAAAGAAACGAGTCATGTTTTCATCAACTGATCGTCCACCTCTAGAATTATCTCTGCTAGATAAATCATTTAAATCTTTAGCATTCTCATAATAAGACAAAAAGGAATTAAATTCTAAAGAGACAAATTTTTGAATTAACTCTTCTCTTGTTAAACCTTCTAACTTCTCATAAATACTTGGTAGAAATTCTACAATTTCACTTTCTTTTACTTCAATAGCATTTACTTTATCAATTAAATGCATCAATTGATTTTGACAAATTTCTTTACCGCTAGGAACTTTGCCAAGAACAAATTTTTGTTTGATAATACGTTCTATAGCACCAATTCTTCCTTTTTCTTTACTACTAACTAAAGCAATAGAAATCCCTGTTTTTCCAGCTCTACCAGTTCTACCACTTCTATGGGTGTAATTCTCTATTTGATCTGGTAGTTTATGATTGATAACATGGGTAAGACTATTCACATCTAATCCACGAGCAGCAACATCTGTAGCTACTAATATTTGTACAGTTTTCTTTCTAAATTTACCCATTACAGAATCGCGTTGCCCTTGAGATAACTCTCCGTGCAATGCATCAGCATTGTATCCATCTTTAATTAAATGATCTGCTACTTCTTGTGTTTCTCTTCTAGTTCTACAAAAAATGATAGCATAAATATCTGGATTTAAATCGGCTATTCTTTTTAATGCTTGATAACGTGTTCTTTCTGTAACTAAATAATACTCGTGACTTACTTTGTCTGTACCACTATTCTTTTGACCAGAGGTAACCTCTATAGGCTTGGTCATGTAGTTTCTTGCAATAGCTTCAACTTCTTTTGGAAACGTTGCAGAAAACAGTAAGGTTTGCTTAGTTTCTGGTGTTGCTTCTAAGACTTTATCTAATTCGTCCTTAAAACCCATATTAAGCATTTCATCTGCTTCATCTAAAACCAACCACTGAACATTACCTAGCTTTAGAGCTCTTCTGTTAATTAAGTCTACTGTTCTTCCTGGCGTACCAACAACAATCTGAGCACCTCTTTTAAGGCCTCTTATTTGTTCTTCTATGTTAGCACCACCGTAAACAGTAACTACATTTGTATTTGGCATGTATTTCGCAAATTCTTTTATATTATTTCCTATCTGAACAGCTAGTTCACGAGTAGGAGATAAAATAATTGCTTGTGTGTTTTTGCTATGTTCATCTGCTAATTGTAAAATTGGCAAACTAAATGCAGCAGTTTTTCCAGTTCCTGTTTGTGCAAATGCTTTTAAATCGTCTGTTGAAGATATAATTTGAGGAATTGCTTTCTCTTGTATAACAGTAGGTTTTTCATACCCTAAATCTGTTAATGCTTTGTTGATAGGTTCTTTTAAACCTAATTCTAAAAATGTTGACATACTGTGTTTTTTGTTGATCCACAGACGCCCACCTGTAAATCTTAATTTATATTACGACTTTGATTTTTAATGATTTATTTTTTCACTAAAAAACGTGCAAATGTAAGATAAATATAATAGAACAGTGATATAAGAACTATTTACTTTTTTGCTAGACGTTCTATTTGTTTAAAGATTTTTCTTGAAGATAATGATGCATAATCATTTATAACAAAACCTTTCTTGTCAACTAAAATTGTTCTTGGCATTTTACTCGTTAAAAAGGAATTTGCTTTGCTATCTAGCTCTAAGTAATATTGAGATTTTATATCTAATTTATATATTCTGTCTTTATGATCTCCAACAATTTTTATACCAATAAATTTTAAATCAGGGTGCTTTTTTGATAAATATTGTATTCTACGGCCAATAAAATCTTTACTTGTGAAATCAGAATTCCAAAAATACAATACTGCTTTTTTATTTCTTATGAGCGATTTAACTGATCTTTTGGTTTTGTTATAATCAGTAATATCAAAATTTTGAATAACAATTCCTTTTTTTATTTTTTTACAATCTAAAAGTAGGCTTTTCACTAATTCCTCATCTTCATTACTTGTAGTTAGCTTTAAGTAAGTATTAAATGTTTCCATATTAATGTTACTCGAAGATTTCCTATAAAAGTGTGTAATAAAAATTCTCCTTAACATAGAGTTTATAGAATTTTCATTATTCAATTGTTCTGAAATTATATTTAATAAATCAATTGTAAATTCATCGGAAGCTAAATCATGTCCTAATGAATATGTTTTGTTATATAAATTACTGACAATGTAGTCTCTGTAAGCATAAAAATACATCAAAGAATCTTTGTCTGTAGCAATAAACTCTCTGTGTTTGTAAAAACTACTGTTTATGTCTTGATGTTTACCATCATTAATTTTTGCTGAGTGCGCAAGAGGATAATTCTCAACTTTAGAATACAAGGGATACGTTAGGGCAATTTTTAGAATACTGTTATATTTTTCAGATGATTCAGGGTTATTAGACACAAACTCATTATACCTTGCTAGTTTAATTTTTTCTACCTCTAGAACTTTAGCATTAAAGTCTATAGGTGGCAAATCATAATACGAATAAAATATTTTTTTATCTTTTTCTGATTCGAGAAAGCTGTCAATTAATAAGTTGTTTTTTTCAGCTCCTTTTCCACTAAAAACAAGTGTTTCATCAAAATTCCAAGTATTTAAACGAATTAATAGGCTGTCTTTAGGTTCTAGGTAAACGTACTGATTTTCGTTACCATGTTTAAAGTAGAAAAGCCCTTCGTTTAAGGATGTTATTTCACCTAAGAATGAATTCTTATTGTCTAGATAAAAAGTGTCTATGGGAGTTTCATTTTCAAATAAAACAACATGGTTAGTTTTGGGGTTAATTATCTTACCACCAAAATAGGTGCTGTTACATACAGTTTTATTTTCACAACCTATAAAGACTGTAAAAGAAACTAGTGCAAGAAGTTTATTTGATATATTAATATTAGTAAATATCCCCATTATAACAACAAAAATACATATCTAAACTAGGCAAGCTTGTTAATAGCTTGTTAAAAGAGATATTTGACTTTCAATTGTGTTTGTTTTAAAATTAAAATATTTTTATTTGATTCATATATTAAATCTGCGATCTCTAGTTTTAATCATGGATATTTTTAAGTCAAAACCTAAATCTATTTAGTATTTTTGCGCATAATTAAAAAAAAATAAGAAATGTTATCAGTTTCAAATTTATCAGTACAGTTTGGGAAACGTATTTTGTTTGATGAAGTAAATACTAAATTTCTTCACGGTAATTGTTACGGTATTATTGGTGCCAACGGAGCAGGGAAATCTACTTTTTTGAAAATTATTTCTGGGAAAATGGATCCAACTTCTGGTCATGTATCTATAGAATCAGGAAAAAGAATGTCTGTTTTAACACAAGATCACTATGCATTTGATGATTTTCCTGTTTTAGAGACTGTGGTGATGGGAAATAAAGATCTGTTTGCCATTAAATCAGAAATAGATGCTCTTTATGCAGATTACACAGATGAAAATGCTGATAAAATTGGTGAGTTACAGGTGAAGTTTGAAGAAATGAATGGTTGGAATGCAGATTCTGATGCAGCAGCGATGCTTTCAAATTTAGGAATTAAGGAAGATTACCACTATATGCTTATGAGCGAATTAGATGGTAAACAAAAAGTACGAGTATTAATTGCACAGGCACTTTTTGGAAATCCAGATGTTTTAATTATGGATGAGCCAACCAATGACTTAGATTTTGAAACGATTGCTTGGTTAGAAAACTTTTTGGCTAATTTTGATAATACTGTGATTGTTGTATCACATGACCGTCACTTTTTAGATGCAGTTTGTACTCATATATCTGATATAGATTTTGGAAAGATCAATCATTTCTCTGGAAATTATACTTTTTGGTATGAATCTTCCCAATTAGCAGCTAAACAAAGAGCTCAACAAAATAAAAAGGCAGAAGATAAAAAGAAAGAATTAGAAGACTTTATTAGACGTTTTTCGGCAAATGTTGCAAAATCTAAACAAGCAACAAGTAGAAAAAAGATGATTGAAAAATTAAATGTAGATGATATCAAACCTTCTAGCAGAAGATACCCAGCAATCATATTTAAAAGTGAGAGAGAAGCAGGAGATCAGATATTAAATATTGAAGGGCTCTCAAAATCTTCCTCTGAAGGGGTTTTATTTAATGATATTCATATTAATCTAAACAAAGGAGATAAAATTGCTATTATTTCTAAAAACTCGAAAGCAATTTCTGCATTTTATGAAATTATTGCAGGAGTAAAAAAACCAGATGCTGGAAAATTTGATTGGGGAGTAACAACTACTCAGTCATATTTACCATTAGATAACTCATCTTTTTTTGAGGACGGTACTCTAAATTTGGTAGATTGGTTACGTCAATATGCGCAAACAGAAGAAGAAAGAGAAGAAGTGTTTTTACGTGGTTTTCTTGGGAAAATGATTTTTTCAGGAGAAGAAGCTTTAAAGAAAAGTAATGTTCTCTCAGGGGGAGAAAAAGTTAGATGTATGTTGTCTAGAATGATGATGAAAAGAGCCAATATCCTAATTTTAGATGAGCCTACAAATCATTTAGATTTAGAGTCTATTCAAGCATTAAACAACTCATTGATAAATTTTCCAGGAACAGTTTTATTTTCTACACATGATCATGAATTTGCTCAAACAGTTGCTGATAGAATTATTGAAATAACTCCAAATGGAGTAATTGATAGAGAATCTTCTTTTGATGAATATTTAGCTGATCCAAAAGTGAAAGAATTGAGAGAGAAAATGTATTAATTAGTAAGTTTGCTTTTTTGTAAAGGGCTAATTATTTTTACATCATTAAATGAAATAGCTCCACGTATGACTCCGTCTATAGAATTTTTTAAAGCATCAATTAATTGAATTTTTAATTGTGATTTATGATAAATTAAGCTTATTTCTCTCGCTGGTTGGGGAGATGTAAATTCTCTTAAAAGCTTTTTATCTTTTTCATTTAAATCAAGTGTATGCAAGTAGGGAAGTAGGGTCATTCCCAGGCCTTCTTTTGAGAGTTTAATTAATGTATCAAAACTCCCGCTTTCTAGTTTAAAGCCTTTGTTATTATTTGTTTTATAAGTGCTGCATAAATTTATGACACTATCCTTGAAACAATGACCATCTTCTAGTAATAAAATATCTTCCATTTCTAACTCCCCAGATTTAATTTCTTTCTTATGAAACAAACGATGCTCTTTTGGAATTAAGCCAACAAAGGGTTCGTAGTAAAGAGGCATTTCTTTAATGGCTTCATTTTCTAGTGGAGTAGCAGCTAATCCAGCATCTAAATGATTTTCTGATAATTTTTTAATAATTTCTTCAGTGGTTAACTCTTCTATAATAAGTTTTACTTTTGAGTATTTTTTTGTGAAATTATTTAAAAACATTGGGAGTAATGTTGGCATTACAGTTGGTATGATTCCCAATCTAAATTCTCCTCCAATGAATCCTTTGTATTGATGAACAATATCAACTATTCTATTGCTTTCATTTACAATAACCTTTGCTTGTTCTACTACTTTTTCACCAACATCAGTTAATTCAATAGGTTTCTTAGAACGATTAAATATTAAAACACCCAATTGATCTTCTAATTTCTGAATCTGCATACTTAGTGTTGGTTGAGTCACAAAACTATGCTCGGCAGCCACAGTAAAATTTTTATATTCAGCTACTGAAATGACATATTTTAATTGAGTAATTGTCATAGATAATAATTTTCTATAAAAATAGAAAAAACTATCATAAAAAACTATAGTTAATTCAAGATTATTTTAAAAAACGGTAATGAAATAGAATTTTACAAATTCCAAAATTTTCGTTTTTTATGTAATTCATCTTCTTCTTTTGCATATTCTTTGGAGGAAATGACCTTTAAAAAAGAAGGATGTTGTTCTATTGCATATTCAATTTTTGTAACAATGTCGCTAATTTCCTCATTTTCATAGTCAATCTCTAAAGGTTCTTTAATAACCATAGATTGTAGTACATTTCTTTTTTTTATCATTAGGCCTTTTTTATCAAAAGAACGCCTAAATCCGTCTATAACTATAGGAACTACAATTGGCTTGTAAGTTTTAATAATGTGTGCAGTTCCTCTTCTAATAGGCTTGAAAGGAGTAGTAGTTCCTTGAGGAAAGGTAATTACCCAACCATCATCTAAGGCTTTACTTATGTTTGAAATGTCTGACATTTTTACTTGTCTGTTTACATTCTCTCCAGCACTTCTCCAGGTTCTGTCTATTGAAATTGAACCAGTATATGCAAATATTTTTGGTAGTATTCCAGAACGCATTGTTTCACCAGCAGCGATGTAATATAAATTTAATTTTGGATTCCAGATGTAGCCTATGTTTTTTATAGAATCATCTCTTCCTTTTAAAGCAGCATTAAAAACATGAAACATGGCAGCTACATCAGCAAAATATGTTTGATGATTTGAAATAAAAAGAACATTATTTTCAGGAATATTTCGTAAAATTTCAGAGCCTTCAATTTGTAAATTATTAAAGCTTCTATAGCGACTATGAGAAATAATACCCAGAATTCTAATCAGTATTTTTTTAATCCATAAAATATGTCCAAAAGGATTCTTTTTAAATAATGCCATTCATAAATGTTTTTTTAATAGATACCTGCTAAAATACAAAAGTATTTATTGTTGAGTTTTTTTAAGTACCTCTTTAATTTCACTTAATATCATTGCTGTTGCTCCCCATACAACAGAACCATTAATATTAAAACACGGTACTGAAGTTTCTTTCATATATGAATTAGTTATTTGTATGGTTCCTATATTTTTTTCATCTAAAAGATCTAGTAATGAAACTTCTATAATTTCGGCAACTTCCAAATTTACTTTAAACGTTGGTTTTGTTTTTGTTACGCCAATAAAAGGAGTTACTAAAAAATTACTTGGAGGTATATAAACATCTGTAATTTCTCTTAGTATTTCAATCCTTTCTTGTAAAACTCCTACTTCTTCAAAAGTTTCTCTCAAAGCAGTTTGACTAAGATTGTTGTCAGATTTTTCAATCTTTCCGCCAGGGAAGCTTATTTGATTAGAATGTGTACCATTGTAAATCGCTCTCTTAGTTAATAATAGGGAAGTGTTATTATTGTTATTAGGGTAAAATAGAGCTAAAACAGCTGCTATTTTTGGATTATTTGCTGCTATTTTTTTGGCATCATAGGCTAAACGCATTTTTGGAGCCAATTTAAATTGTGCCTCTACGCCTTCTAATTGTATTTTTTTTAACTGATCTATATTTTTTAAGAAGTCCTCAAATTTCATAAATTATTTTTCTTCTTTAAAAAGAAAACCAAAACCAATTCTACGTAAAAATTTTTTTTCAAAATTCCAAAAAAACTTAAATTGTCCAAATAAAAATCCAACAATTGGAAGTGTTAACTGGTATATTGGAAAAATAAGAATGATTCTTAATGGCCAGTATATAAAACCACTTGTTACTGTTTTAGATATTCCTAGAAAAGCAGTTACAGGATTTGCAACCCATGCGGCAAAAGAACCATTAATTGCAAAAACAATTAATATAAGTATGATTTGAATATTGGAAGTAATGCCCCAACGTTCTTTTAGTTTTTCCATTAGATTATTTGTGTTTGCAAAAATAGACGATTACATTATCATATAAAAACGAATCTATAGAAGATTAGCAAGAATATATCTAAGATTTATTTTATCTTTCAAAAATTAAATAATTTAAAATATACAGATGAAAAAATTGGCACTGCATTGGAAGATATTAATTGGAATGGGTTTAGGAGTAGCCTTTGCTCTTGTGATGACTAATTTTGATTTTGGAAAAGAATTTATAAAAGACTGGATAAAACCATTTGGTACCATATTTATTAATTCACTAAAATTAATTGCTATTCCACTTATTTTGGCTGCTTTAATAAAAGGAGTGTCAGATTTAAAAGATATTTCTAAATTATCTAAAATGGGAGGAAGAACCATAGCTATTTATATTGTAACAACAGTAATAGCAGTTTCTATTGGCTTGGTTTTAGTAAACCTCATAAAGCCAGGAAATTCTATTTCAGATAAGACTAGAACAGAATTAGTTGATGGGTATAGTGACAATACAAAAAAATATAAAGACGAAGCATCAAAACAAGAAGAAAGCGGTCCTTTACAAGCATTGATAGACTTAGTGCCTCAAAATATTTTTGCTGCAGCCACAAGTAATAGAAATATGCTACAAGTAATTTTCTTTGCTGTATTTTTTGGGATTGGACTAATTTTAATTCCTGAAGAAAAAGGAAAAACTGTTAAAAGTTTTTTTGATGGTTTTAATGAAGTTATCTTAAAAATGGTAGATTTAATAATGCTGGCAGCTCCTTACGGTGTTTTTGCATTGTTAGCAGCTTTAATAGCAGAATCACCAAGTGTAGATCTATTTAAAGCTCTGGCATGGTACGCTTTAACTGTTGTATTAGGGCTAGCCTTAATGATAGTTATTTACAATATTCTTGTTTTTGTTTTCACAAAAAAAAGACCAAGCTTTTTTATGAAAGCTATTTCACCAGCACAATTACTTGCATTTTCTACTAGTTCAAGCGCGGCAACTCTTCCTGTTACTATGGAAAGAGTTACGGAACATATTGGAGTAGAAGAAGAAGTAGCAAGTTTTGTTTTACCTATTGGTGCCACCATAAATATGGATGGTACTAGTTTATACCAAGCTGTTGCAGCTGTTTTTATTGCACAAGCATTTGGTATGGATTTATCTTTTGGTACACAGTTAGGTATTATTGCTACAGCAACATTAGCTTCAATAGGTTCAGCAGCGGTTCCAGGTGCTGGTATGGTTATGTTGGTTGGTGTGTTAGGTTATGCCGGAATTCCAGAAGCAGGTTTGGCTCTTATTTTTGCAGTAGACAGACCTTTAGATATGTGTAGAACTGTGGTAAATGTTACTGGTGATGCAGCTGTATCTATGCTAGTTGCTATGTCTATTGGTAAATTGGGAGAACCAAAAAAGAAAAATTGGGATGATAACTACAAAAATAATATATAAATAAAAACCATAAATTATGAATGTTTGTTTTTTAATGTACCCCTGGGAAAGTATCAAATCACCAGAAAATGATACTTCTCTTGCATTGATTCATGAATGCATGAAAAGAGGCCATGGGGTAGCAATTTGTACCCCCTCTAATTTAACCATTAGAAATAGTGTTACCAATGCTTTTTGTACAATTTTAAATAGAGTTGAAAAAGTATCTACAAGTATTAAATCATTTTATAAAAACACTAAAACTAGGGAAGAAATGCTTCCAATTGCAGGTTTTGATGTAATATTTATGCGAGCAGAGCCTCCTTTAGATCCTCTAATGTTGAACTTTTTAGATTCTGTTAAGGACGATGTTTTTATTATAAATTCAGTAAGAGGAATGCGTGAAGCTAATAATAAATTATATACTGCAGCATTTGAAGACCCTAACAATGAAATTATTCCTGTTACACATGTATCTAAGAATAAAGATTATTTAATTAAAATGATTGAAGAATCTACTTCTGATAAAATGATTTTAAAACCTTTAGATGGTTTTGGAGGTTCAGGAGTTATTTTAATTGA
>Ga0209504_1000124_pt1 | contig 72730 bp, 57 predicted proteins | sample COGITO_mtgs_1005_FD_184791 | JGI IMG/M metagenome (GOLD analysis project Ga0209504, IMG submission 184791) | Pelagic marine microbial communities from North Sea - COGITO_mtgs_100511 (SPAdes) (version 2) | ecosystem: Environmental > Aquatic > Marine > Epipelagic ... | reverse complement strand
ATGAAAGAAATACTTGGATAAATATCCCTCAAAATCAAAATATTTACAACCTAGCTTTTATGGGTGACCTTATTTTTGACCGACCTTTAGGTAAGTCTAAGTCTCCTGTTTCTATCATTCCTTTTGTAAATACAATCACTGCCAAAGACTTTGAGAATAACGAAAATACCAGTAGTTTTAAAATTGGAGGAGATGCGAAGTTAACGATTGCTAATAGCATGAATTTAGACCTTACATTAAACCCAGATTTCTCGCAAGTAGAAGTAGATCAGCAGGTCACAAATTTAACACGATTTGAAGTTGGACTTCCGGAACGAAGACAGTTTTTTATTGAAAATAGTGATTTATTTGGCAGCTTTGGAGATGGTAGAGATTCAAATCCTTTTTTTTCTAGACGAATTGGGATCGCAAGAAACATCGATGGAGAAAGTATCGAAAATAGAATTATTGCAGGTGTAAGATTAAGTGGAAAAGTGAATAATAATTTACGCCTTGGTATTTTAAGTATGCAAACCGATGAAGATATTGCCAATGAAATTCCTACAGTAAATAATTCAGTGATTTCTCTTCAACATAAAGTATTTAGTAGATCTAATATTAGTGTGCTTTTCATCAATAAACAAGCAACCAAAGACTATGATTTTGTTAACGAAGAAGATACCTACAATAGAGTTTTAGGTATAGATTATAGCCTGGCCTCTAAAGACAATACTTGGAGTGGTAAATATTTCTTTCATAAATCATTTTCTCCAGGAATAAGCTCTAATGATTTTTCAGCTGGTTTTAGAACCCAATTTAACAATAGATTTTTAAATGTTCGACTTAGTGGAGTTTTTATAGCTGATGATTTTAGATCAGATCTAGGCTTTATTAGAAGAACTGATATTCTCAAAATAAATCCACAAATTGAATTAAAATTTTGGCCTAAGAAAGGAAAAATTCAACGTCATTCTTTTTCAGTTATGCCCATTTCTATTTGGCGTCCAGAATTAGACTATGAAAATTCTGATTATACAATTATTAGCACTTGGGAAGCAAATTTTCAAAACAGTTCTCAATTGCGTTTTGAAATGTTCAATAGATACGTAAAATTATATGACGAATTTGATCCTACAAGAACAGACAACGCAATTCCTTTACCTTCAGATCAAAATTATTATTACACAAGTTTTGAAGTAAGTTTTAGATCTGACCAACGTAAAAAAGTATTTTATAGAATTAACCCTTCTGTGGGGCAGTTTTTTAACGGAAATAAATATTCTTTAGAATCATCTCTATCCTTAAGATTACAACCTTATTTTTCTGGATCTATTCAAATGAATTACGATAAAATAGATTTACCCGATCCATATCCAGACGCCTCTATCTGGTTGATTGGTCCAAAAATAGACATCACTTTTACTAAAAACATGTTTTGGTCTACTTTTTTTCAATATAGTACACAAAGAGAAAATTTCAGTATCAATACGAGATTTCAGTGGAGAGTAGCTCCGTTATCTGATTTGTTTTTAGTCTATAATGATAATTATTCTACCACTGTTTTTAGTCCAAGATTTAGATCATTAAACTTAAAATTTACCTATTGGTTAAATATTTAGATATAAATAGCAACTTACAAAACTCAATTTTATTAATTAATAACAACCCATTATGATTCAAAAAATACTCTCAAGAATTCTTGTTGTTGTAGTTCTATTCGGACTTACATTAGATATTGAAGCACAACGTAAAAAAAAGAAGAAAAGAAACAAGGGCGAGACAGAACAAATTGTAAAACCGAAACCGAAACCGAAACCAAAAAAAGGTGCCATTTTAGCATACGAAAAGGTAGTTACCAAAGAAATGAAAACAGATGAAGGGTTATTTAAAGTTCACTCTTTAGACGACACCTTTCTTTTTGAAGTTCCAGATTCTCTTCTTAATAGAGAAATGTTAATGGTTACTAGAATTGCAAAAACTGCCAATGGAATTGGTTTTGGAGGAGGAAAAGCCAACACACAGGTTTTACGATGGGAACGCAAAAAAAAGAAAATATTATTACGAATAGTTTCTCATAGTGTTGTTGCCGATACCATTTTACCGGTACATGAAGCAGTTGTAAACTCTAACTTTGAACCGGTTTTGTTTTCATTTCCAATCAAAGCATTTAATAAAGACACTACTGCTGTAGTAATAGACGCCACATCTTTATTTTCTACAGATGTGAAACCTTTAGGTTTTCCACAGTTTTACAGAAAAAGATATGGAGTTACTAGAATTGATAAAAGTCGTTCTTATATAGACAGAGTAAGCAGTTACCCTCAAAACATAGAAACAAGGCATGTAAAAACTTATTTCGCTAGCAAATCTCCTTCTAATGGAAGTGTAGGTTCTATTTCTATTGAAATGAGTAATTCTATGATCTTACTCCCAAAAGTACCTATGAAGCGACGTTATTTTGATGAAAGAGTTGGTTGGTTTGCAAGAGGACAGGTAGACTATGGCTTAGATGCACAAAGAAGTAAAACTGTTACTTACCTAGACAGATGGAGATTAGAAGTAAAAGAAGAAGATCTTGCGAAATTTAAAGCTGGAGAATTAGTAGAGCCAAAAAAACAAATAGTTTACTATGTAGATAGAGCAACTCCTGAAGTATGGAGAGAATATATTAAACAAGGAATTGAAGATTGGCAGGTTGCCTTTGAAGCTGCTGGTTTTAAAAATGCAATTATAGCAAAAGACCCACCAAGTAAAGAAGAAGATCCAGAATGGTCTCCAGAAGATGTAAGGTATTCTGTAGTTCGCTATTTAGCTTCACCTATTCCTAATGCAAACGGGCCTCATGTTAGTGATCCACGTTCTGGAGAGATTTTAGAATCTGATATCAACTGGTATCATAATGTAATGAGTTTACTGCGTAATTGGTATTTTGTTCAAACTGCAGCCATTAATCCTGAAGCACAAACTATCGAATTTAAAGATGAAGTGATGGGTCGCTTAGTTCGTTTTGTGTCTTCTCATGAAGTAGGTCATACCCTTGGATTACCTCATAATATGGGATCTAGTTCTGCATATCCTGTAGATTCTTTACGATCTGCTTCCTTTACTAAGAAATTTGGAACAGCCCCTTCTATTATGGATTATGCTCGTTTTAATTATATAGCACAACCAGAAGACAAAGGTGTTGCCTTAATGCCAGATATTGGACCTTATGACAAACATGCCATAGAATGGGGGTATCGTCCAATTTTAGATAAAACTGCTGTAGATGAAAAAACGACACTAAATAAATGGATTTTAGATAGAGCAGACAACTTAATGTATCGTTTTGGTCATCAACAAGCGGGAGGTGTTGTAGACCCAAGTTCTCAAACTGAAGATTTAGGAGATGATGCAATTAAAGCAGGTTCTTATGGGATTAAAAATTTACAAAGAATATTGCCTAATATAGAGAAATGGACTACAAAGGATGGTGAGAATTATGATGAAATGGCAACAATGTACGGACAGGTTCTCAGTCAGTTTAATAGATACATGGGGCATGTTACCGCAAATATTGGTGGTGTGTATGAATATTATAAAACTTCTGATCAAGAAGGAGCTATATACACTCATGTAGCGAAATCGCATCAAAAAAACGCATTAAATTTCATTAATAAAGAATTGTTCTCTACGCCTACATGGATGATTGATAAAAACATCTATGCGAAGACTCAATTTTCTGGAGCAATTGAAAAAATTGGAAGTGTTCAAACAAGAACCTTATACAATATTTTAGATTCTGGAAGAATGGCTCGTATGATAGAAAATCAAACCATGAATGGTTCTAAAGCATACAGTTTAGTTGCCATGTTTTCTGACTTAAGAAAAGGTGTTTGGTCTGAGTTATATACTGGAAAAACAATAGATACCTATAGAAGAAACTTACAAAGAGCACATATTAATCGTTTAGATTACTTGTTAAATACGGCAAAAAATCAACGAGGAGCAAATCGTGGATATTTTAAACAAAGTACTGTAAATATTGGCCAGTCTGATATTAAAGCAATGGTAAGAGGAGAGTTAAATAGAATAAAGCGCGAAATAAGAGCCGCTGTTTCTAAAGCGTCTAATACTACTAGTAGATATCATTTACAAGATGCTATTGCAAGAATAGATATGGCATTAGATCCTAAATAATAGCTGTTTTATACCCATAAAAAAAGCCTCGCAAATTGCGAGGCTTTTTTTATGGGTATTTTTTAGAACGGTAAATCGTCTGGTTCTTCGCTTGTTAAATCTGGGGCAGGCTGAAATTGTTCAGTTGGAGGAATTTGCGATGGAGCTGCTTGAGCTAAACTTTCTATTCTCCATCCTTGCACAGAATTAAAATACTTTGCTTCTCCTTGTGGATTGATCCATTCTCTACCTCTTAAGTTGATAGAAACTTTTACATCTTGCCCAACTGAATAGCTGTTTAATAAATCACATTTGTCTTGTACAAACTCAATCATGATCATTTGAGGATATTGCTCATCTGTAGTGACTACCAATTCTCTTTTTCGAAACCCATTACTTCCAAAAGTTTGAGTTTCTCCCATTAATTTAACTTTACCTATTACTTCCATAATTCTTATTTTAATAAAAGTACTTTCCAAGCACTTTCTAGATCGTTATTATCTAAATACTGTTGAGCAAATGTATGTTTTTTTACCATTTCTAAACCAATAAATTGAGGATGTTCTTTTGCAAAGTTATCAACATCTTGCTCAGTTGGCAAGAATGTGATATTTCCTAGCATCCCTAAATTATTCCCCGTTAAAACAGTACTATTTCTAATTGTTGAAGGAATTTGATCTACACCTACTCCTAATGTAGAAACTGGTTTTGGAATTTCAAAAAAACCTTCTCTAGCTCTAGAATAATAGTTCCCTCCTGCTCTTGCTACCAAATCTATTTTATGCTGATCTATCATTCCATCTGCATCTAAAACGGCCTCATGAATATGAATCTTCACTACTTCACAAACAATCAAATTCCCTGCACCACCTTCTGTACCTGTATAAATAATGTCTGTGACCTTGCATTCAAACTGTACTGGTGACTCTGCAACTCTAAAAGGTTTCACCTCATCTGAAGGGAGCATTGTAAATCCTGCTTTTTCAAATTCATTTACTCCTTCTGGATATTCTGAACTACTTAAAGACATTTGTTGAACAATGTCATAATTTACAACGTTTATGACTACTTCCTTAATTTTTTCAACATTTTGAAGGGTGTGCTTAGTCGTATTTCCACGAACTCTTCTGGCGGGAGAAAAAATCATCATAGGTGGGTTAGACCCAAATACATTAAAAAAGCTAAAAGGAGATAAATTAGGGGTTCCATTTTGGTTAATTGTACTAGCAAAAGCAATTGGTCTAGGTGCAATAGCTCCTAATAAATAGCCATGTAATTTGCCTGTTGTTATTTCTTTAGGATTGATGGAAAGCATGTAATAAATTTTCTTAGGTAAAGATACTATCAATTTTATAAATGAGTTATACAAGTGAATCTAGTATATTTGTTTGATGAGTTTTCTGAAAGACACCTTACTACTAAAACGAATTGTGATCACCATCTCGTTCTCTATTGTCACTTTAATTCTGTGGAATACCTATTCCTTTTTTAAGCGATTTAAAAATGAAGAGCGTTTAAAAATGGAAATAGTGGCAACAGCCATGAAAGAGTTTGCAACAAATCAAGACCTAGAGGCTGATGTTAGTTTAGAAGATAAGATCATTAAAAGCAATACTAATATTCCAATGATTTTGGTTGATGAAAATGGAAATATAGGAGCCAATTCTTATTTAAATTTAGATCCTGTTAAAGCAAAAGATCCAGCGTTTTTATTAAAACAGCTCGAAATTATGAAAGAGCAAAACAGTCCTATTGAAATTAATTTTGCCAAAAACAGAACGCAATATATTTACTATAGAAACTCAGATTTATTAAATAAGTTATCCTATTACCCGCTTGCATTAATTTTAATTCTGACGCTCTTCTTAACAGCAATATACATGATGTTTACCTCAAGTAAAGTTGCTGAACAAAATAAATTATGGACAGGTATGGCTAAGGAAACTGCGCATCAAATAGGCACACCCTTATCTTCTTTACTTGGTTGGATCGCCATTTTAAAAATGGAAAATGCAGATGACAAATATGTTGATGAAATAGAAAAAGACGTCCATCGATTAAATACTATTGCCAATCGATTTTCTAAGATTGGTTCGCTACCAACCCTTAAAAAATTAGATATTATTGCGGTTACTAAAAATGCCTATGAGTATTTAGAGTACAGAAGCTCTAAACAAATCTCTTTTTCTTTTAATACTTCAGAAACCAATCTTTACAGTACTATAAATGACGAATTATACAGTTGGGTAATAGAGAATTTAATTAAAAATGCCATTGATGCCATGTTAGGGAAAGGCGAATTAGCTGTAGCGATAACAGCTGATGCTAAAAAAATAAAAATTGATATTACAGATACTGGCAAGGGAATGGCAAAATCTCAGTTTAAAAAAATATTTAAACCAGGGTTTACTACCAAAAAACGCGGTTGGGGATTAGGATTATCTCTTTCCAAAAGAATTATTGAAGATTATCACAAAGGAAAAATAGTTGTAAAAAATTCTGAGATTAATAAAGGAACTACATTTCAGATAGTCTTAGATAAAATTTCTTGATATTTCTTTAGCCAAATCAACAAATTCATCATTAGTTAACTGCTCTTTTTCTTCAAAGCGCATATCATTCATGATATTTATAGGGATTAAATGTACATGAACATGGGGCACTTCTAAACCAATGACACTCATTCCAATTCGTTTACAGGGAACAGTTTTCTCTAAAGCTTTGGCAACTCTGTAAGAAAAATCCATCAATGCTGCATACCCCTGCTTATCTAAGTCAAATAACTTGTTAACTTCTCTTTTAGGGATTACCAATGTGTGCCCTTTTGTATTTGGGTTGATATCTAAAAAAGCAAGGTGGTTTTCATCTTCTGCAATTTTATAAGAAGGTATTTCTCCCGAAACAATCTTTGTAAAAATACTCATATCTGTCTATTTTTTATAAAAATAAAAAACGCTTTCCATTAGAAAAGCGTTTCATTCAACTATTTTTTTGTTTTTTATCTTGAAACTGCTGTAACCTCGAAGCTCATGATTCCATTAGGAACTTTAATTTCAACAACATCTCCCAATTCTTTTCCTAATAATCCTTTCCCAATTGGAGAATTTACAGATAGTTTTCCATTTTTAATATCCGATTCAGAATCGGCCACCAAAGTATAAGAAAACTCCATCCCGTTGGTGGTGTTTTTTATTTTGATAATAGAGTGAATTAATATTTTAGAGACATCTAACTGAGATTCGTCAATTATTCTTGCGCTAGCTACCACATTTTTAAGCTTTGCAATCTTTGTTTCTAAAAGAGACTGTTCTTCTTTGGCTGCATGATATTCAGCATTTTCACTTAAATCACCCTTATCTCTTGCATCAGCAATTTCTTGGGTAACCCTTGGTCTTTCAATTTGCTCTAGCTGTAATAATTCGTCTTTTAATTTTTTTAATCCTTCTGGGGTATAATAGGAAACGTCACTCATGATTTTTAATTTTTGAAACTTTTTTAGTTGTTTTTTTTAGCACAAAAACAACCTTCAATATAAAATAGAAAATCTCATTGCCTTTAACAGGATGAGATTTAGACTACAAATGTACAAAATATTTGTAAATTGTGCTCTTTTAAAACAACCTCCAAAAAATTGAATATGAAAAAAGTATTTTTTTTAGTAGCCACAGTTTTATTTCTAGGATGCACAAATAATGGTGTTGAGAACGATTGTTTTCCTTTTATAACTGTAAACGAATCTGTAAATCTAGACCTTCCTCAATTTATAGATTTGCAAGTGCCTGGTGGTTGGGCATACACAAGTGGTGGCTTACAGGGTTTAATTATTTACAATATCAATGGTGTTCAATTTAAAGCCTTTGACAGGTTATGCCCTGGGCAAAACCCTTCCTCCTGTTCTCAAATGACTGTAGATACTAATCTGAGAATTTTATGTCAGTGTGATGATAGTGAGTTTAATATTCTAAACGGTGCTCCTTTAACCGAAGGAGTTACTTGTTTTGCAAATGAATATTTGGCAGAAAACTTAAACGGTTCTCTTTTAAGAATCACCAATTTTTAATATATAACTAGACAATAGAATGCGTACTTTTGTTTCTCATATCAATACCAAGTTGTTTTGAAAAATTATTTTTCATCAGATTTTAAATTAGGTGTTCTTGGCGGAGGTCAATTGGGCAGAATGTTACTTGCCGAAACTCAAAAATTTGATATTTACACATGTATTTTAGATGCATCACATGAAGCTCCCTGTGCTCAAATATGTAACGAATTTCATATAGGGAATCTTCTCGATTTTGACACCGTTTATAATTTTGGGAAAAAAGTAGATGTATTGACTATTGAAATAGAAAATGTAAATATTGATGCCTTAGATCGTTTAGAAAAAGAGGGGCTCTCAATTTTCCCAAAACCAAAAAACATTCGGATCATTCAAAACAAAGCAAGCCAAAAGAATTTTTACAAAGATCATAATATCCCAACAGCAGCTTATTCTCACTACGCCTATTTAGAAGAACTTAAACACTCTTTTCAAAATAGCATTATTGAGTTTCCTTTTGTTTGGAAAGCCGCTCGTTTTGGATATGATGGAACTGGTGTTAAAATAGTTAGAACTTTTGAAGATTTAGAAAATCTACCAACAGGAGAATGTATTGTAGAAAAACTAATTCCGTTTAAAAATGAATTGGCTGTCATTGTTGCTAGAAACAACAATGGAGAGGTGACTTCCTACCCTGTGGTTGAAATGGAATTTCACCCAGAAGCAAATCAAGTAGAATATGTTATTTGCCCTGCAAGAATAGATGACCGTATCTCAAAAAAAGCAAGAGAAATTGCCTTAAAAGTTGCCGATGCTTTTAATTTTGTAGGATTGTTGGCTGTAGAAATGTTTCAAACACAAGAAGATGATATTTTAGTAAATGAAGTAGCCCCTAGAACTCATAATTCTGGTCATTATAGTATTGAAGCTAGTTATACAAATCAGTTTGAACAACACCTGAGAAGCATTTTAAACCTACCTTTAGGAAACACTGCCAGTAAAGTAGCTGGGATTATGGTTAATTTAGTGGGTGCCGAAGGACATACAGGAGCAGTTGTATATGAAAATATTGATGAAATTTTAAAAATTGACGGAGTTACTCCACATATTTACGGAAAAAAAATAACCAAACCATTTCGAAAAATGGGACATGTAACTATTGTGAATAAAGATATAGATAAAGCAAGAAAAGTTGCACAACAGGTAAAAGAAACAATTAAAGTAATCAGTAAATAACAAGGCAAAATGGTAGGAATTATAATGGGAAGCGATTCAGATCTTCCAATCATGCAAGAAGCAATTGATATTTTAGAAACTTTTGATATTCAAATTGAAGTAGACATTGTTTCTGCCCATAGAACTCCAGAGAAATTATTTGAGTACTCAAAAAATGCTCACACAAGAGGTATTAAAGTAATTATTGCTGGTGCTGGAGGCGCAGCTCATTTACCAGGAATGGTAGCCTCTTTAAGCCCTTTGCCTATTATTGGGGTTCCAGTAAAAAGCAGAAACTCTATAGATGGATGGGACTCTGTGTTATCTATTTTACAAATGCCAGGAGGTGTTCCTGTTGCTACCGTTGCATTAGACGGTGCAAAAAATGCTGGTATCTTGGCTGCTCAGATTATTGGCGCATCAGACAAATGTGTGCAAGATAAAATCATAGCCTACAAAGAAGGCTTAAAAATAAAAGTAGCTCAAGCTTCAGAACGCGTAAAAAAATAATACTATTCACTCTTATTGTACCCACCAATGAATCCTTTACTAGAAGATTTTAACACAGCTCCTTTCTCAAAAATTTCAAGTACAGATTACAAACCTGCTGTTAAAAAAGCCATTGAAATTTGTAAACAAGAAATTGAAGCTATTGTCTCAAACCCTAGCATTCCTAGTTTTGAAAACACAACAGAAGCATTGGATTTTACAGGTCAAAAATTAGGAAGAATTACCAGTATTTTCTTTAATATAAATGCTGCAGAAACTTCTAAAGATATTCAAGAAATTGCCAAAGAAATTTCTCCTTGGTTAAGTGAGCTTAAAAATGACATCACCCTAAATGCGTATTTATTTGAGAGAGTAAACGCAGTTTATGCTGGTAAAGATTCATTACATTTAACTACAGAAGAACAAATGTTATTGGAGAAACAATACAAAGGTTTTTCTAGAAATGGGGCAAATTTAGACGATTCAGATAAGAATAAATTACGCACAATAGATGCTCAATTATCACAACTTTCTTTAGAATTTGGAGAACATGTTTTAGCAGACGGCAATGCTTTTGAAATGCATATCACCAATAAAGAAGAGCTATCTGGACTTCCAGAAAGTGTAAGAGACGCAGCTCGTTTATTAGCAAAACAACAAGAAAAAGAAGGATGGGTTTTTACCTTAGATTACCCAAGTTATATTCCTTTTATGACCTATGCAAATGCGAGGGAGCTTCGAAAAAAAATGGCGATTGCCTTTGGCAAAAAAGGTTTTCAAGAAAATAAAAACAACAATGAACAGGTTGTCTTAGCAATAGTTTCTCTCAGACACCAGCGTGCTCAGTTATTAGGCTATAAAACGCATGCTCATTTTGTTTTAGAGGAGAGAATGGCTGAAACTCCAGAAAAAGTGATTTCATTTTCTAATGAATTGCTCAAAAAAGCAACACCCGCAGCCAAGAGAGAATTTAATGCTCTTCAACAATATGCTAAAAAATTAGACGGTATAGATCAGTTGCAAAAATGGGATGCTGCTTATTATGCAGAAAAATTAAAAAAAGAAATTTTTAATTTAGATCAAGAAATCTTAAAGCCTTATTTTCAATTAGAACATGTTATTAATGGAGCTTTTAGTATTGCAACAAAACTATACGATCTTACTTTTGAGGAAGTCTTTACAATTGAAAAATATCATGAAGATGTAAAAACATATCAGGTTTGTAATAATAAGAAAGAGGCTGTTGCCATTTTATATGCTGATTTTCATCCTAGAGAAGGAAAACGAAATGGTGCATGGATGACTTCTTACAAATCTCAACAAATTAAAAACAATATCAATGAAAGACCTCATATTTCTATAGTATGTAATTTCACTAAACCAACCGAAACACAACCTTCTTTATTAACCTTTAATGAAGTAACAACCTTATTTCATGAATTTGGCCATGCGTTGCACGGCATGCTGGCAAACACTACCTTCAATAGCCTCTCTGGCACCTCTGTATCTTGGGATTTTGTAGAGTTGCCAAGCCAGGTTTTAGAGAATTGGTGTTATGAAAAAGAAGCCTTAGAGTTGTTTGCCAAGCACTACCAAACAGGAGAAGTTATTCCAATGGAGTATGTAGAAAAAATTAAAGAATCAGCTAGTTTTCATCAAGGCATGCAAACACTTCGTCAGTTGAGCTTTGGCTTGTTAGATATGGCATGGCATGCAAGTGCTAGTCCAGAAAAAATTACCTCTGTAAAAGAATTTGAAAAATCTGTATTATCAGCAACTCAATTATACCCTGGTGTTGAAGAAAACTGTATGAGTCCATCATTTTCTCATATTTTTCAAGGAGGCTATTCTGCTGGCTATTATTCTTATAAATGGGCAGAAGTGTTAGATGCAGATGCTTTTGCATATTTTAAAGAAAAAGGGATTTTTAATAAAGAAGTTGCCACCAAATTTAAAGAACATGTTTTGAGCAAAGGAGGTACTGAAAAACCCATGGTATTATACAAACGTTTTAGAGGCCAAGAACCAAAACCAGAGGCGCTATTAAAAAGAGCTGGTTTATTGTAAGCTGTTATTTTTTATTTTTTTCTTCAATCCACTTACTCATGTATTTTGTACTCTGTAAAGAATGATGCAACAACATTTTTCCTGTAAAATTGTTATTTCTATGTTGTTCTAAATTTGAGGAAATCTCTTGAAGTATTCTAAAAAATTTATTTTCCAATACTTCTTTATCATATATCGTATTAATAATTTCTATTCCGTGTTGCTGTGCCTGATTCCAAACCTCTTCATTGGTATACAATTCAACTGCTTTTACTGCAAACTTTTCTAAATCATCTTCAATAAAACCATTCCAAGGTAACTCACCACATATTCCTTCTGATCCAATACTGGTTGTTACAGAGGGTATTCCGCATTTCATAGCGCTGGTAAGCTTCCCTTTAATTCCTGCGCCAAAACGCAAAGGAGCTAGCAAAACTCTACTATTTTCAAGAACCTCAGCAGCATCTTCTACAAAACCATGAACATAAAACCCTTCTTGTTTGTTATTAAATTGAAAAACTTGTTGTGTTGGATACGCACCATAAATATGAATTTCTGCTGATGGAATTTTTTCTCGAATTAATTTCCAACTGTATTTTTTTAACTGTATGGTTGCATCTACATTTGGTGCATGTAGAAAATTGCCAATAGACACAAAATGATGTCTATCATGAAACGGTTTCCAAGAATTATTTTTCTTTATTTTATTGAGAAAAAAAGGCAAATGATAGACCAAACTCTCATCTATTTTAAAGACTTCTTGTAAGAGCTTCATTTCAAATGTTGAGATAATTAAAGAAATATCACAACGATAAATTGCAGCTATTTCTCGTTTGGCTATTTCAGAATTTAAGAGCATATCATTGGTAAATTCAATCTCATTTTTAATAGCTTCCTGTCTGGTTTTACGTAAACAATGTAAATCTTCAGTATCTAACACGCGAAGTGCATTTGGGCAGGTTTCTGCAACTCGCCAACCAAATTGTTCTTCGGTAATGAATCTATCAAAAACAACAATTGTTGGATTTAAATTTAGCATATACTCATCAAAACTAGAGTTATTTAATGCTAAAGAGACCTCTGTTACTCCATAGTTTGTTAAATCTATAGAGTTTGGGTTCTTTTGTGAAACCGTTCCAAAAGTAACTTGCCAATCTTGTGATAAAAAAGATTGAATTAACTGAAGCATCCTACTGCCAGCCGCTGATGAATTTGGTTCTACCCAAACGGAACCTATGATAAAAACATGTTGCTTCAAATAGTTGATTTTATTCTGTATAATTCACAAAAATAATCTTATTTATTTTACAATTTTTACCTCAAGTTATATTTACAGTTTTAAGATGTTAATTCTATTAAAATTTTAAGAATAATGAGTACTTTTGTATCATTATAAATTCAATTAAAATGAAGTACGACGTCATCGTTATTGGTTCAGGTCCTGGAGGGTATATTGCTGCAGTTAGAGCCTCTCAATTAGGTTTAAAGGCTGCTATTATAGAAAAGTATGCAACCATGGGTGGAACCTGTTTAAATGTTGGGTGTATTCCATCTAAAGCATTGTTAGATTCTTCACATCATTACTACGATGCTGTAAAGCATTTTGAAGAACATGGAATCTTGATCAATCCTCCAAAAATTGATTTTGGAAAAATGATTGAGCGCAAGGCAGGTATTGTAGAACAAACTACAGGAGGAATTACCTACCTAATGGACAAAAACAATATTGATGTTTTTGAAGGAATGGGGTCTTTTGTAGATGCAACACATGTAAAAATTACAAAAAAAGACGGTTCTGATGAAACTATTGAAGGAACCAATATTATCATAGCAACTGGTTCAAAACCTGCTAACTTACCTTTTATTTCTTTAGACAAAGAACGCATTATTACTTCTACAGAAGCTTTAAAACTTCCAGAAATACCAAAACACTTAGTAGTTATTGGTGGTGGTGTTATTGGTTTAGAATTGGGTTCTGTTTACAAACGTTTAGGTGCAGAAGTAAGTGTTATTGAATATATGGACAAGATTGTTCCTGCTATGGATACTGATGTTTCTAAAGAACTTCAAAAAGTACTAAAAAAGCAAGGGGTTAAATTTTTTACCAGCCATGGTGTAAAAGCTGTGGAAAGAAATGGGAATGAAGTTACTGTAAAAGCAACCAATAAAAAAGGTGATGAAGTAGTCTTTAAAGGAGATTATTGTTTAGTTTCTGTGGGTAGAAGTGCTTATACAGCTGGGCTAGAATTAGAAAATGTTGGTATCAAAGTAAATGAAAGAGGACAGATAGCTATTAATGATCATCTTCAAACAAATGTGTCTAACATCTATGCTATTGGAGATGTTGTGAAAGGTATGATGCTTGCTCACAAAGCAGAAGAAGAAGGAGTAGTTGTGGCAGAAATGATTGCAGGACAAAAACCACATATAGATTACAATTTAATTCCTGGTATTGTATATACATGGCCAGAAGTTGGTGCTGTTGGAAAAACAGAACAAGAATTAAAAGAAGCTGGTGTAGATTACAAAGTAGGAAAATTTTCTATGAGAGCCCTAGGAAGATCTAGAGCAAGTGGAGATTTAGATGGGTTTGTAAAAGTATTGGCAGCGAAAGAAACAGACGAAGTTTTAGGAGTTCATATTGTAGGCGCAAGAGCGGCAGATTTAATTATGGAGGCTGCTGTTGCTATGGAATATAGAGCTTCTGCAGAAGACTTGGCAAGAATTTGCCACGGTCATCCAACCTATTCTGAAGCCATTAAAGAAGCGGCAAAAGGTGCTTGGGATGGAAAACCATTAAATGCATAAAACTTATGTAACATACATAATGATCGGAATTAATTTCCGATCATTATTTTTTAATAACACAGCAAAAATCAGTTTGTATTTTTGCACCCGAAATGCAAAGAACAACTCGTACGTATTCAATTAAGTCTATTTCTAACCTCAATGAGAAGTTATTGCAATGGGCGCAGCAGTATGAAACTGCTGTTTGGTTAGATTCTAACAACCACCACCAAGGGTACACTTCTTTTCATAGCATTCTAGCTGTTGATGAGTTTACAAGTATTCAAACAGATGTTGTGAATGCGTTTGAAAAATTAAAAGAATACCAATCTATCACACAAGATTATTTATTTGGCTACCTTAGTTATGATGTAAAAAATGCCACTGAAAATTTGACATCAACAAATAGTGATGGTTTAGGGTTTGCAGAACTATTTTTCTTTCAGCCACAAAAAATTCTATTCGTTAAAAATGATAGTATTGAGTTTCAATACCTAACAATGGTAGATGACGAAATTGACACAGACTTTGAAGCTATTTGTACTCAAAAAATAAAACAAAAAAATACTGCTAGCACTCGTTTAGAAAATGGTGGAAACATTGTTATTAAACCAAGAATTCAGAAACAAGACTACCTTTTTAAAGTAGGTAAAATTTTAGAGCATATTCACAAAGGCGATATTTATGAAGCCAATTTCTGTCAAGAATTTTATGCAGAAAACACCCGCATTAATCCTTTAGATATTTATGAAGATTTAAATACTATTTCTGAAGCTCCTTTTGCCACCTTTTTAAAGATAGATAGCCAGTATTTATTGTGTGCATCTCCAGAAAGATACCTAAAGAAAGAAGGTGCTAAAATTATTTCACAACCCATTAAAGGAACTGCTAAACGTTTGGTTGATCTTCAAGAAGATCAAAAAACTGCTACAGCCTTATCAAAAGATATCAAAGAACGATCAGAAAATATTATGATTGTAGATTTGGTTAGAAATGATTTGTCTAAATCGGCTAAAAAAGGAAGTGTTAGGGTAGAAGAATTATGCAAGGTCTCTTCATTTAAACAAGTACATCAAATGATTTCTACAGTGGTTTCTGAATTAAAAGACGAAGTGCATCTTATAGATGTAATTAAAGATACATTCCCTATGGGAAGTATGACGGGGGCTCCAAAAATATCTGCCATGAAAATTATTGAAACCCTAGAAGAAACCAAACGCGGATTGTATTCTGGAACAGTAGGCTATTTTACACCCATGGGCAATTTTGATTTTAACGTGGTTATTAGAAGTATTTTGTATGATTCAGAAAAAAAGTATCTTTCATTTTCTGTAGGAAGTGCCATTACGGCAAAATCTACACCAGAAAAAGAATATGAAGAATGTTTATTAAAAGCAAAAGCGATGCAATTTGTCTTAACAAATTCTAACGAACTATGATTCCAGATCTAGAAGAAAAAATTGAGGCTGTGTATAAAAGCCTTACTGAAAAACCAACCGAACAACTCTTATTTAATACATTTTTAAAAATGTATCCTGAAGCATGGAAACAGCTAAAAATTACCTTTTCTAAATTTAAGAGAAGTAAGCAATTTGGCAAAACCATTCCTTTGCCAAGGCCCGAAGAATCGCTTCGAAAAAGTATTAGAGTTTGGCTAAAAAAAACTAATGATGACTCATAAAGAATTTAATTTTCATATTTACAAAACTACTTTTTATGGTCAATGCTGGAAAGCAAAAAACACAAAAGCTGTGGTGGTTTTGGCGCATGGAATGGGCGAACACTCAGAACGCTACAAACATGTTGCCAAAAGATTAAATGACAATGATTTCTCTGTTGTTGCTTTTGATCATTTTGGACATGGAAAAACAACTGGTAAACGCGGTCACAACCCAAGCTTTGAGGCTGTTTTAGAAAGCATTTCTATGACCATAGAAAAAGCAAAGGAACTTTTTCCTAACATACCAGTTTTCTTGTATGGACATTCTATGGGTGGAAATGCTGTGATTAATTATGCTCTTAAAAAAACAACTCCTTTACAAGGAATTATTGCCACAAGCCCTTTTTTAAAATTGGCTTTTGAGCCACCAAAGATTAAATTAGTTATTGGAAAGTTATTGCAAAAACTAGCACCGTCTATAACAATGGGAAATGAGATAAACCCAACTGATATCTCTAGAGAGAGAATAGAAGTTGAAAGGTATATAAATGACCCTTTAATACATGCTAAGATTAGCCCTAACTTCTCTTTAACTTTTATTGATTCTGGAAAATGGGCTATTGAAAACGCACCTAAACTAAAAAGCCCCATACTATTACTACACGGAACAGGTGATAAAATTATAGATTATAGAGCAACAAAAGAATTTGCCAACAATTCTGATAAAGCAACTCTAAAACTGTATGAAAATGGGTACCATGAATTACAAAACGATTTGTGCAAAGAGGAAATGCTAGAAGATGTTGTAAACTGGATAAGTTCTCAACTTTAATTTCCATATTTTTGTACCGTAAATGCTCAAAAAATTTAAACAACATCTTCATCAAAACTTTCCTTTTCTAGAGGATGGCAAACTTCTTATTGCTATTTCTGGAGGAATAGACAGTGTTGTTTTGGCACATTTATGTAGTCAATTAAACCTCAACTTTTCTTTATGTCATTGTAATTTTAACCTACGCGGACAAGAAAGTAATGATGATGAGGCTTATGTAAAAGAATTAGCGAAAAATTTAAAAGTACCTGTATATACTAGCTCGTTTGAAACAGAAAAATATGCAACAAAAAATAAGGTTTCTATTCAGGTAGCTGCAAGAGATCTTCGTTATGCTTGGTTTTATGAGTTACTAGAAAACAAGCAGTATGACTATGTTTTAACAGCACACAATACAAATGATAATTTAGAAACTTTTATTATTAATCTAACAAGAGGAAGTGGTTTGGAAGGTTTTACGGGTATTCCACCCATCAATAATAAAGCTGTGAGGCCTTTGTTAGCTTTTTCTAGAGATGAAATTACCCTATTTGCCATTAAAAATGAAATTGACTGGAGAGAAGATAAGTCTAATGCAAGTATAAAATATATAAGAAATAAAGTGCGTCATAAAGTGATTCCTATTTTGCAGGAAATAAATCCTCATGTTTTGGAAAGCTTTCAAAACACCTTAGAATATTTAAATGAAAGCCAGTCTATAATTAATGATGCCACAAAAAATATTTCTCAAAAAATTGTCAGCTACGAACACAATTTATTGACGTTAAATTGCAAAAAACTAAACGAACTCCCAAATAAAAAAGCCTATTTGTATCAACTCTTACACACCTACGGTTTTACTGCTTGGAATGATGTAGTTGATTTAGTTTCTGGGCAACCAGGGAAGCAGGTGTTTTCAAAAACACATCGCTTACTTAAAGATAGAGACTTTCTAATTTTAACAACAAATAATCAAAATCTAACAGAAAAAGGGCCATTTCTCATCAAAGAAACTAGTGCAGAAATTTCGCATCCTATTAAGCTAACTATTCTAAATACTGCAGATAGCACGCCAGAAAACAAACATCAAATTATTATTAATAAAGACTTGGTAACTTATCCCTTATCTTTGAAAAAATGGCGTCATGGTGATGCTATGCATCCTACCGGAATGACAGGTAGCAAAAAAATAAGTCAGCTTTTTAAAGATAAGAAATTATCGTTACTAGACAAAGAAAAAATCTGGTTGCTTGCAGATGCCAAAGATCGCATTATTTGGGTCATTGGTCTTAGACAAGATCGTAGGTTTACTGCAGATAAAACAGCCACCAATCGATTAAAAATATCGTTTATATCATGAAAAAATTAGGCACGCTCCTTTTGTTATTTTTTGCATTAAACAGCCTTGCTCAAATAGAAAACAATCCTGCTATTATTAGCACTTCTGTAGAAAAAATATCAGACACAGACTACAATTTAATCTTTACCGTTAACATCTTAGATGAGTGGCATTTATATTCTCAATACAATCCAGAAGATGCTTCATTACCCATGGAAATTTTGGCAGCAAAAGGTGCTACAGGTTTTCAATTAATTGGAAAAGCAACAGAAAGCAAGACCTATAAAGAATATAGTGATACTTGGGGAAAAGAAGAGATTTTCTTTAAAGAAAAAGCAATTATTACGCAAAGAATACAGCTTATCAATACAACTATTACTAGTGTAAAATTAAACTTTTTTGCGCAGGTATGTAAAGAGGTGTGCATTCAAATTGAAGAAGACTTTAGCTTTTCTTTAGATGGAAACGCTATAATAGATGAGCTGGTTGAATTAGATGAAAAAAGTATTAGACTCTCTAAGCTATTAATACTTGATTTAAAAAACAAAGCGCTTTTAAAAACTGATGTAGACGGAAATACACAAGAAAACGAAAGTCTGTTTACTATTTTTTTATTGGGGTTTATTGGCGGCTTACTAGCCTTGCTAACACCATGTGTGTTTCCAATGATTCCTTTAACTGTTTCGTTTTTTACCAAGCAATCTCAAAGCAAAGCCAAAGGAATTAGCAATGCCATTTTGTATGGTTTTTTTATTGTACTTATTTATATTCTATTAAGTCTTCCCTTCCACTTTTTAGACAGCTTAGACCCAGAAATTTTAAATACCATTTCTACCAATATTTGGTTAAATATATTCTTCTTTGCCATCTTAGTATTCTTTGCTTTTTCTTTCTTTGGATACTACGAGGTAACATTGCCAAGTTCTTGGGGAGATAAAATGGATACGGCTTCTAACGTAGGTGGCTTTATTGGTATTTTCTTTATGGCCCTTACCTTAGCTATTGTCTCTTTCTCCTGTACTGGCCCTATTTTAGGCTCTTTACTGGCAGGCTCTTTAACCGCAGATGGCGGAGCCATGCAACTAAGTGCTGGGATGACAGGTTTTGGATTGGCTTTAGCACTGCCTTTTGCCTTATTTGCCTTGTTTCCTAATTGGTTAAAATCTTTGCCAAGCTCTGGTGGATGGCTAAATACCACCAAGGTTATTCTTGGCTTTTTAGAACTAGCTTTTGCTTTTAAATTTTTATCTAATGCAGATTTAGTAGCCCATTGGGATCTCTTAAAACGTGAGGTTTTTATTGGTATTTGGGTGGTAATTTTTATAGGATTGGCTTTGTATATTTTCAAAAAAATTAAATTTCCACATGACGGTGCAGATAAAAAATTGTCATTCTCTAGAGGCTCTTTTGGAGTTCTAATAATTGCATTTGTTGTGTATCTTATTCCTGGTACATTTAAAACTCCTAGCTGGAATTTAAGCTTGTTAAGTGGTTTTCCACCTCCACAATTCTATAGTATCTACGAGCAAGAAAACGATTGTCCGCTTGGCTTAAATTGCTACAAAGGTTTTGAAGAAGGCCTGGCTGCTGCAAAAGCAGCAAACAAACCTATCTTATTAGATTTTACAGGATGGGCCTGTGTAAACTGCAGAAAAGTTGAAGAAAATGTATGGAGTGACCCAGCTATTTACACACTATTAAAAGAAAAGTATATCTTAATTTCTCTGTATGTAGATGACCGTGAAAAATTGCCAACAGCAGCGCAATTTAAATTTAAACGAGCCAACGGAAAACTAAAAGATATAGAAACTGTTGGAGATAAATGGGCTACTTTTCAAACGGTAAATTTTGAAACGGCTTCACAACCCTATTATGTGCAAATGACAGCAGATTTACAGATCTTAAACCGTGCAGAGCAATACACAGATAAAGACACTTACCTTAGTTGGCTACAAGAAGGAATCTTACAATTTAACAATGACCAATAAGCATAAAGAAATACTTAGAATTGGTTTACCCTGGGGCATTGGTATGTTTGTTTTGTTAACTTTTTTACTTCCATTTATAAATGGGCAAGACATTACCCTTAAAAAAACACTCATTGCTTTTCCTTGTTGTATGTTTGGCGGACTGCTGTTTGGATATGCCATGAATAGATAGCTTCCAAAAGAAAAATAAAAAATTACTTTTACAACGTTTTCGTAGAAATATCAATAGAAACAGCATCTTAGAATGGGTTTTTATGTAATTTCACTAATCAATTTTTACCTATGTCTAGCGCACTAAAACTCTCTAAATTTAACGATAATGTAGTCTCAAAATATCAGATATACAACAGTATATTTATGACTTTACCTTTTGATTCTATTAGCAATACTGGGGTTTTACTCCCACTTTTTCATGAAGTGTGTAAAAAAGGATTTTCCCTAGGAGAAAACCCAACTCAAATTGTAGATTATTTTTTTAAAAAATACCAAGAGAACCCTTCAGAAGAAGAAAAAGTACAACTCTTATTTCGTTTTATACAGTATATAGAGCGTCAGATTGTATTATTTGATGCCATAGAAGATGCAGAATTTCCGATGGTAAATAATATGGATGGTATAGGAACTCTAACCAGTTCTAAAGAAGCTGCCTTCTCTCAAAACAAAAAAGAAGAATTACAGCAATACCTTAAAGAGTTTAAGGTGCGTATTGTGCTTACAGCACATCCAACGCAATTCTATCCTGGCAATGTTCTAGGAATTATTACAGACTTAGATAAGGCTATTCAGCAAAACAATTTACTACTCATAAAAAATTTACTAGCTCAGTTAGGAAAAACACCATTTTTTAAAAAACAAAAGCCAACGCCTTATGATGAAGCGGTTAGTTTAATTTGGTATCTAGAACATGTCTTATACCACTCTGTAAGTACTATCTACAATTTTGTGCAGCAACATATTTACGATGGTGAAGTGCTAAACAATGAAATTATAGATCTTGGGTTTTGGCCCGGTGGCGACAGAGATGGAAACCCATTTGTTACTACAGAAATTACCTTAAAAGTAGCCGAAAGATTGCGCCAGACTATTCTTAAAAACTACCATAAAGACATTAGACAGTTACGCAGAAGACTTACGTTTAAAGGGATTGAAGAAATTTTAATACGCATAGAAAAAAGGCTAAACAAGCACTTTACAAAAAGCTATAAGGTTGTCAATTTTTCATCAAAAATTCTTCTAGAAGAGTTAATGAAAGCACGCGTAATTTTAATTGAAGAACACAAGTCATTGTTTTTGGAAGAATTAGATGATTTAATACACAAGGTTTCTATTTTTGGATTTCATTTTGCCACCTTAGACATTAGACAAGATAGCAGAGTACATCACAATGCCTTTACCAAGATGGTAGAAGAGTTATTAGACACTAAAGACACTACGTTTCCATCCAACTATTTAACATTGTCTGAAGCTGAACAAGTAACAGTTCTCTCCGAGATTAAAGGAGACATAGACCCGAATCTATTTTCGGATGATATGTTGGTAAAAACACTAAAATCTATTCAGGCCATTAAAGAAATACAGTATAGAAATGGAAAACGTGGTGCCAATAGATATATTATTAGCAACAACCAAACTGCCTTAAATGTGATGCAAACGTTTGCCATGCTAAACCTCTCTGGTTTTGGCGAAACACTTCCGGTAGATGTAATTCCTTTATTTGAAACGGTAGATGATTTGCAAAATGCAGAATCGGTAATGAGAACATTGTATGCCAACCCTTCGTATAGAAAGCATGTAAGCCAACGAAAAGACAAGCAAACCGTAATGCTAGGATTTTCTGATGGTACTAAAGATGGCGGTTATTTAATGGCTAATTGGTCTATTTTTAAAGCCAAAGAAGCACTTACATCAATTTCTAGAGAATTTGGTATTGAGGTTATTTTCTTTGATGGCCGAGGCGGACCACCAGCGCGTGGAGGAGGAAAAACGCATCAGTTTTATGCCTCTTTAGGCCCTACCATAGAAGACAAAGAAATACAACTTACCATACAAGGACAAACCATTAGTTCTAATTTTGGAACTTTAAACTCTTCTCAATTTAATCTAGAACAGTTATTAAGTTCTGGGATTAAAAACGAAGTGTTTCAAAAAGATCAACTAAGTGATGCCCATCGTGTGATTATGAATGACATGGCAGCTACTAGTTATGAAACCTATGTGGCCTTTAAAAACCACGAGAAGTTTTTACCGTATTTAGAAAAAATGAGTACGCTGCAATACTATGCAAAAACCAATATTGGAAGTAGACCAAGCAAACGTTCACAATCTGATACCCTGGATTTCTCAGATTTAAGAGCCATACCCTTTGTAGGGAGCTGGAGCCAGTTAAAACAAAATGTGCCAGGATTTTTTGGGGTAGGAACTGCCTTAAAAAAATACGAAGATAGGGGAGAATTTGACAAACTTATAGACTTTTACAACAACTCAGACTTTCTAAAAACACTCTTAGAAAATAGTGTGATGAGTTTAACAAAATCGTTTTTTGAACTCACGGCTTATATGGCATACGACGAAGAATTTGGAGAATTTTGGAAACTTATTTACGAAGAATACAAGACTACCAAACGCTTGTTGCTAAAAATAGCTGACCATACAGAACTCATGGAAAACTACCCAGACGGGAAAGCTTCCATAGAAGTACGAGAAGATATTGTACTGCCTTTGCTTACCATACAGCAGTATGCTTTAAAAAAGATACAAGAAATTTTAGCTAGTAAAAGACCGTCTGCGAAAGAATTAGATACCTACCAAAAAATGGTCACGCGCTCGTTATTTGGTAATATTAATGCGAGTAGGAATTCTGCTTAGGGTTTTTCTCATATTGTTAAACACCTTATTAAGCAAATAAAACATTGTTAGTTTGCAGTAAAAGAGAATAAAAACCCTTTAAAAAAATAGAAACTTAACTCAGTAAAAAAAAGAACAATAATAACAACCAAAAGAAAAAAAAAATTCATTTAGAAATTTTTTTTTGTTTTAATATGCCTAACGTTTAGTATATGAAAAGTAGGCGATTTCGAAGTATAAAACTTTCGGTTATGCAAATAGTTTGATACGAGCCAAAACCCTTGAAATTATTACTGTTTCGCCTATTTTTTATATACCGTGTTATGCCACGTTTTGGTTTTCATAAGTCAATTTGTTTACATCTTTTTCATCTGTATTGTAAATTAAAATCAAACCAATAATTAAAGGTATACCAAAAATTACAATTCTGAATATTTCACTAATAATTATATTGATAAGACTTTTATCACTCATCGCAACTGAATTATTTACTAGTTCAATAAATTCAAGTTCATTTATCATGGAGAAAAAATTACTTGCAAAATGAAGAATACCAAGAATTAAAATACTTCTAGTTTTTAAGTAGGTTGCACCATACATAATACCAAAACAGCTCGTTGCATAAACTTGATTTAATACTCCTTTAATCGTTTGTCCTTCAAATGTCCATAAATTTATGATGTGCATTAAGCCAAAAATTAGACCTGAAAGTGCAACGCTTTTAAAAATACCAATTCTAGTTTTAGGAAAATTTAGCACAAAAATTCCTAATATAAAACCTCTAAATATAAATTCCTCTAAAAATGAAGAGCTAAAATATTTTAAGATATAAGTGAATAACAGACTAAAACTTATGGATGAAAAATCGAAATTAAAAAAATCCTTGAAACCACCCGAGTAAACTACAATATATAAAATTAAGGGTAAATAATATTGTAATTTATTATAGTTAGGCGAAAATAATCTAAAAGGTATTTTTATATTTTTAAGTAAAGAGAGTATAATAATAATAATAATGAAATTAGTTATGATTTTATCATATGATTCTGAATGATATTGATTAAACCCAATATTTATAAAAAAAAGATTTAATGGTAGTTTATGAAATAAAATAATTAAAACAAGTAATACTAGAGAAGATAAGAGTGGTTTTTTTCGAAATTTCATCATATTTTTAAGTAAAAATAAAAGCGGAAGTGTTTACACATTTCCGCTTTCTAATTATTTTAATTAAAACCAATAGTAACTGAACAATTTGAAACACAAATACATCCAAAACCATCCCAAATCCAGTCAGCAATGCATCCACTACTACATATCTCTACATCACAAGTTATAGTTCCTACAGGATCTTTGCTTGTTGTAAAACTATCATCTACACTCCAATATTTCTTAATCTTATATTTTAATTTTAAGTCATTTAACTTGTCTAAATATCTAAATTCAGGTGAAACAATAGAAGTATTCATAACAGACAATATTTCAATGTTTTTATTGTAAGAAATTTTTTCATTAAAATTAAATTCATTAATAGATGTAAAAATACCATCATTTGCAACTAAATCATTTCCTTCTCCATTATCTTGAAATACTATATTTTCAAACCCTATTTCATTTCTATCCCATGATTTGTCTGAAAAGTTAGCTAAATATAATTCTTTAACAAAAGAAGTCTCATTTAAGGTTCTAACTCTAGCGTCAAAGATCGACATATTTTTTTTAAAAAAAGCTGAACTTTCAGCTTCTGTCATTTCAATAATTGGTTCAATAGTTTCATTATCACTACAAGAATAAAGTGTGACACTAGCAATCATTATTGTAAGTGTAAATTTTAATATATTTTTCATAAATTTTTAATTTTAGGGAAAAATATTTTTCAAGTTTTAGTCTTTCCCGCGTTAATAATTTTTTTCTACTCTTTCGATTTTCGATAACTCGGTTTACTTTTTCATTTATTTCGGTTTCAACTTTCACATTTCCGACTTTGGATGGTCAGTCCGTTTTTGACCGCTATGTTGGTTTTACTTTGGCAGAACGTGTTTCTATATGGTTTGTTGCGTAGTTTAAACACCTAGTATAGTAAATAAAAACCGAATAGAAAATCCGCGAGGATTTTCGTAAATAGGCTAGAATTAGCAATAAATTATATAGGGTGTTGTAGGTAGTTTTTATTCAATAATCTTTATTTTTTCCTTTTTCAAATCAGATGTGAATTTAAATTCAAAGTTTTGTTCTTTTTCTATATTCTTCAGGTCAAAGCTAAAGACGGTAAATTCATATTTTGTATTATTTTCTTTTTTTAATTCCGTATAATCTTGCAATTTCCTTTTTCTCAATTTGGCATATAATTCAGACACTTTTCTATTTGATTGTGAAATTTCTAATGCTTTTTTTATTCTGATAATTTCAGCGAGTAAATCTGATTCAAACTTTTTCTTTGAGTTTGGATATCCATTCGAATCTAAATAATTCCAAATTTTATTGTTGTGAATTTCAACACTATCGATTAAACTTTCAATGAATGAGTCGCCTGCAATTCCTTTTATTTTAAATGGCCATTCTTTTTCAATTATTTTTTCCGCATTTTGGTTCACAAAGTTTCCAATACTGAAAAGAGTCCAAACTTCGAGCGTGTCATTTTTTTTCTCAATTTGCGCTAAAGTCAAATTAGAAATCAGTAAAATTAATATGTTCGTTAGTATTTTCATTTAATTACCTACAACTCGTTATATGGAAAATAAACCTCCTGTTTACAGGTCTATGCTTCCGGATAACAAGAACTTTTATGACTTTTTTTAAGAAGAAGAAAAAGGTGATTTTTTTCTTTTTCCATAGCTTTTAATTGTACTAAATGTCAGAAAATTAAGAATACGAAACAATCCCTATAAATGGGTAAATTTAAGCCCCCCCATTTATGGGGAGGTCTTTTCCTACATACGAAAAACACCTTCTCTATACTTTTTTTTAGTAAAATTATTAAGTATATTTAAAGAAAAAAATGTTAGAAAAAATTTATGGATCTGCCGTCTTTGGCATTGAAGCCACCACTATTACCGTAGAAGTAAATATAGATAAAGGAATTGGCTACCATTTGGTTGGCCTGCCAGACAATGCTGTGCGTGAGAGTAGTTATCGTATTTCTGCGGCACTTAATAACAACGGCTACAAATTACCTGGCAAGAAAATTACCATTAACATGGCTCCTGCAGATTTACGCAAAGAAGGCGCCGCCTATGATTTAACCTTGGCCATGGGAATTTTGGCTGCCTCTAAGCAAAGTGCCTTTAAAGATATAGCAAAGTATATGATGATGGGTGAACTATCTTTAGATGGCAGTGTACAGCCTATAAAAGGTGCCTTGCCTATTGCTATTAAAGCCAAAGAAGAAGGCTTTGCCTACTTTATACTTCCTAAAAAAAATGCAAAAGAAGCAGCCATTGTAGAAGGCCTAGAGGTATTGGGTGTAGAAAACATCATGGAAGTGATAGATCATTTTAATGGTAAAAAAAGCATAATACCCACAAAGGTAGATATTAAAGCGGAGTTTTATAAAAATATAGATTTTCCAGAATTTGATTTTTCTGATGTAAAAGGCCAAGAATCTATAAAGCGTTGTATGGAAATTGCTGCTGCTGGCGGTCATAATATTATTTTAATTGGCCCTCCTGGGTCTGGTAAAACAATGTTGGCAAAACGCCTGCCTTCTATCTTACCACCTATGACTTTACAAGAGGCTCTAGAAACTACCAAGATTCATTCTGTGGTTGGTAAAACAAAAGATCATGGCTTGTTGTATGAACGGCCTTTTAGAGCTCCTCATCATACCATTTCTGATGTAGCTCTTGTTGGCGGCGGGCAGTATCCGCAGCCAGGAGAAATATCATTATCGCACAATGGGGTCTTATTTTTAGATGAATTACCCGAGTTTAAACGCACTGTTTTGGAAGTAATGAGGCAACCCCTAGAAGATAGAGAAATAACTATTTCTAGGGCACGCTTTACGGTTACCTACCCTAGTAGTTTTATGTTGGTGGCAAGTATGAACCCTAGCCCTTCTGGTTTTTTTAATGATGGTACTAACCCGTTGGCAAGTTCGCCCCAAGAAATGCAACGTTATTTGGGAAGAATTTCTGGCCCGTTGTTAGATAGAATAGACATTCATATAGAAGTAACCCCCGTACCCTTTGAAAAACTTTCAGACGAGCGTAAAGGAGAATCTAGTGCTGCCATAAGAAAAAGAGTTACTAAAGCAAGAGAATTGCAAACAGTACGTTTTAAAGATTTTGAAAACATTCATTACAATGCTCAAATGAATGTGAAACAGATACGAGCGTTCTGTAAACTTTCTCCTGAAAGCATGAGTCTTTTAAAAACAGCCATGGAAAAACTAAATCTTTCTGCCAGAGCCTATGATAGAATCTTAAAAGTTTCTAGAACTGTTGCAGATTTAGATGCTTCACAAGAGATTTCACCATCACATATTGCAGAAGCCATACAATACAGAAGTTTAGATAGAGAAGGTTGGTTGGGTTAAAAAATAATTGGAATTACAAATAGATAGTATAAAATTAACAAACCAACAGCTAGTAGGTTTAAGATAATACCTGCACGTGCCATTTCACTTACTTTTACATAACCACTGGCAAATACGATGGCATTTGGCGGTGTGGCCATAGGCAGCATAAAAGCACAACTAGAAGCCATGGTTACGGGTATTAATACATTTAAAATAGGAATATTTAAACCAATAGCAATACCTGCAACCACTGGAGCCAATACAGCTACCAATGCAACATTGCTCATGAGTTCTGTCATAAATAGCATTAGTACTATTAGCAAACACACTACAATTATTGGGCTAAAACCTCCGCTTTTAATGCCTTCTGTAATAACAGCTACCAAACCACTTGAAGCCATTCCTTTTGCCAAGGCCAAACCTCCTCCAAACAGCAATAAAATACCCCAAGCTAGTTTGCTGGTATCATTCCAATGCAATACAAAATCGCCTTTTTTGAAATTCATTGGAATCGCAAACAAAGAGATGGCTCCAATTAAACTAATAATGGTGTCTGATAATTGCAAGCCAGGAAAAATATAATTAATTAGGGTTCTGGTAATCCATAAAGAAACCGTAATGGCAAAAATTGTGAGCACTCTTTTTTCTTGTTTAGATATTTTCCCCAAGTTTTTTAATTCGTCAGAAATAACATTAGCCGAAGTAGAAAATTTAATATTGTTGCAAGGAAACATTATTTTAACCAGCACCAAATAACATAAGCTTACCATCATTATAGAAAATGGCAATCCCATGGTCATCCATTTTAAAAAAGATATTTGTGTGTTGTACTCGCTTTCTAATAAGCCAATTAATACAGAATTTGGTGGGGTTCCTATAACGGTTGCAACTCCTCCTGCATTGGCAGAAAAAGCAATTCCTAGCATTATACTTAAGGCAAAATTCTTATCTCCTTTGGTAAACCCGTCTTGGTCATCTATGAGCAATTTAATCACAGAAATAGCAATAGGCAACATTACTACAGTACTTGCGGTGTTGCTAATCCACATGCTCATAAATGCCGTGGCTATCATAAACCCTAAAATGACTTTGTTGGGTGTAGTCCCAGTCATCTTTATAATGGTTAAGGCAATTCTTTTATGCAAATTAACTTTCTCTAGCGCCAATGCCAAGATAAAGCCTCCAAAGAATAAAAAGATAATAGGACTTCCATAATTGGCGCCTACATCTGCTGCTGGCATTACTTTTAGCAATGGAAATAAAATAAGTGGCAACAAGGCTGTAACAGCAATATGAACAGCTTCGGTAATCCACCAAAGAACCATCCAAATAGCAACAGCAATCACAGCATCGCCAGTTTCAGAAACCAAATGAAAAGGCAGGTTAAGAACTACAAAAAATAGTAGCGGAGCTATGAGTAAACCTATCTTTTTAGAAAGTGCCATGAATTTGTATTAGATGCTAAAGATAAAAAACCTCTCGAAATGAGAGGTTTTTTTATTTAAAAGTATTAATTTTTTAGTATCTGTAGTACTCCGGCTTAAAAGGACCTTCTTGTTTTACGCCTATATAATCTGCTTGATCTAAACGTAATTCTGTTAGTTCTACACCAATTTTAGCTAAGTGTAATTTGGCTACTTTTTCGTCTAAATACTTTGGCAACATATATACTTCGTTTTTGTAAGCTTCAATATTTGTCCAAAGTTCTATCTGAGCTAAGGTTTGGTTTGTAAATGAGTTACTCATTACAAAACTTGGATGCCCTGTTGCACAACCTAAGTTTACCAAACGACCTTCTGCTAAAATAATAACGTCTTTTCCGTTAATGGTGTATTTATCTACTTGAGGTTTAATTTCAACTTTAGTATCACCATAATTTTCATTTAACCAAGCCATGTCTAGTTCATTGTCAAAATGACCAATATTACACACAATTGTTTTATCTTTTAATGAAGAAAAATGTGTTCCTTTAACAATGTCTTTATTTCCTGTGGTTGTAATAATGATATCTGCATTTCCCATTACGGTTTCTAAACGCTTTACTTCAAAACCATCCATAGCAGCTTGTAAGGCACAAATAGGATCTATTTCTGTAACCGTTACAATAGAACCTGCTCCTTTAAAAGAGGCTGCAGTTCCTTTTCCAACATCACCATAACCACAAACCACTACTCTTTTACCAGCCAACATAATATCTGTAGCTCTTCTAACAGCATCTACTGCAGATTCTTTACATCCGTATTTATTATCAAATTTAGATTTGGTTACAGAATCATTAATATTAATGGCAGGCATTGGTAGGGTTCCGGCTTTCATTCTTTCGTACAATCTGTGAACTCCCGTAGTTGTTTCTTCAGACAAACCATTAATACCTGACACTAATTCTGGATATCTATCTAAGACCATGTTGGTTAAATCTCCACCATCATCTAAAATCATGTTTAATGGTTTTTTATCTTCTCCAAAAAATAAAGTCTGCTCTATACACCATTCAAATTCTTCTTCATTCATTCCTTTCCAAGCATATACTTCAATTCCAGCCTCGGCAATTGCTGCTGCTGCCTGATCTTGGGTAGAAAAAATATTACAAGAACTCCAAGTAACCTCTGCTCCTAAAGCTATTAATGTTTCAATTAACACCGCTGTTTGAATGGTCATGTGTAAACATCCTGCAATTCTAGCATCTTTTAAGGGTTGTTGGTCTTTATACTCTTCTCGTAAAGACATTAAACCTGGCATTTCTGCCTCTGCTAATTCTATTTCTTTTCTTCCCCAAGCCGCTAAAGAAATATCTTTAACTTTGTAGGGTACGTAGGTAGCTTTATTTGTACTCATTATTATTGTTATATTTATCTAATTTAAAGACTGCAAAGTTACATAATAACTTTTAAAACATGCCACTTTACAAGACCATCCATGTGAATGATTTTACAAAGGTTCTGATCTGGAAGATACAGGAGACTATAGAAGATTTAACTCTTGGTATAGAACTCACAGAAAATAGTCAAAGCAGATTAACGTCTATGAAATCTGTGCTACACCAGCAGGGCTTTATGAGTATTCGACATCTATTACAACAGGTTGGTTATGCAGATGCTGATGTATACTATGATGAATTTGGCAAGCCTCATTTAAAAGATGGAAGCTATATTTCTATCACACATTCTTTTACATTTACAGCCATTATTATTTCGAAAAAGCAGCCTGTAGGAATAGATGTAGAAAAGCAACGAGATAAAATTGTAAAGATTGCTCATAAATTTACACCCATAGAAGAATACAATACTATAGCCAATCATGATGCATTGGTAAGTAAATTAACTATTGTATGGGGCGCTAAAGAATCTTTGTATAAAATTTATGGGAAGAAAAAATTGAGATTCTTACATCATATATATATAGAAGATTTTGCTTTTTCAGACAAAAAAACAACTGGTGTTATTAAGTATGAAGGACATGTTTCTAGTCATGCAATTCACTTTTTAGAGTTTGAGGGTTTTACCTGCGTTTATGCTTTTTAAAATACCGTATTTCAATTCAGAAAAAATACTTTATTCATGTAAATTTCCAGTGAAAGGATGTATTTGTATTAAGAACTTCTTATTTTCGCTATTGTGAACATTTATCAAGACATACTCCTAGCAAAAAAAACAGGCAAACAACTTATGGCTGTTTTAATTGATCCTGAAAAAATTGAGATAGAACGGCTTCCTACTCTTGTTAAATTAATCCATCTATCTGTTGCTACTCATATTTTTGTGGGAGGAAGTACTGATAAAAATAACTGCATAGAAAATGTTGTAATTGAGCTAAAAAAAGCAACTATATTACCAGTCATTATTTTTCCTGGTAGTGCAGATCAAGTATCAAATAAAGCAGACGGAATCTTATTTTTAAGTCTTATTTCGGGTAGAAATCCAGAATATTTAATAGAACAACAGGTGCAAGCCGCTATACAAATTAAAGAATCTAATCTAGAAGTACTGCCTACAGGCTATATATTAGTAGATGGCGGAAAAGAAAGTGCTGTAGAAAGAGTTAGTAGCTCTAAACCTATCTGTCAAACAAACTCAGAGTTAATTCTTAAAACTGCCTTGGCAGGAGAGTTCTCTGGTAAAAAATTAATTTATTTAGAGGCGGGTTCAGGAGCTAAAACCCCTGTAAAGTCTTCTATTATTTCTCTTGTGAAAGAGAACCTTACAATTCCTTTAATTGTTGGAGGTGGTATACAAACTCTTCATCAATTAACAACTGCCTATACTGCTGGTGCAGATTTGGTAGTAATTGGAACTGCTTTTGAAAAAGACCCGGCATTTTTTAACATCATAAAAAAAGAAGCTATACATGAAAATATCAGTTGAACTTACCTTAATGCCTCTTCAAGATAATTTTGAAGCACCCATTAGTAAGTTTATAAAAAAACTAAGAGAGTCTAAATTTACTGTATTAGAAAACCCAATGAGTACACAAATTTATGGTGACTATGATGAGTTAATGCCCTACTTAACTAAAGAGATAAAAGCATCTTTACATCAGCAAGAGAACGCTGTCTTGAATTTAAAAATAGTAACATCAGACCGCAGCAATTATGAACCACATTTTTGATTTCTTTTTTGATCAGTATGCAGACTATTCGTCTGCAGATACACTCCTAGAAATTACTGCCGTAATTTTTGGCTTTATGTCTGTTTGGTATTCTAAACAAAACAATATTTGGGTATTTCCAACAGGCATGATTAGTACTTCCATTTTTGTTTATTTATTATTGAAATGGGAATTACTAGGAGACATGATGATTAATGGGTATTACTTTATGATGAGTATTTATGGTTGGTATGTGTGGACAAGAAAAGTAGACAACACCCAAACAACACCCATATCTTTTACAAATGAACAAGAGAAAAAGATTGGAATTGTTATCTTTATAGCGACTCTATTCTTTGTATATATTGTTTATAAAACATTTAATAAATGGACTAGTTGGGTTGCATATGCAGATACCATTACAACTGCAATTTTCTTTGTTGGAATGTGGTTAATGGCAAAGAAAAAAATAGAAAATTGGATCTTTTGGATTGTTGGAAATATTATTTCTGTTCCCTTGTATTTTTATAAAGGGTTTACATTTACTAGCTTTCAATATTTAGGATTTACATTTATAGCAATAGCAGGATATTTCGCATGGAAAAAGACCTTAGACAAGAAGACATTAATCTCGTAAAAATAGTATTGTTTGGGCCAGAAAGTACTGGTAAAACAACATTATCTATTCAATTAGCCAAACATTACAATACTGTTTGGGTTCAAGAATATGCAAGACCTTATTTGCAAAAAGTATGGAATCAAGAACGAAGAACTTGCCAGCAAAAAGATATTTTACCAATTGCATTTGGACAAATAGCTTTAGAAAATAGGCTTGCAAAAAGAGCTGACAAAGTCTTAATTTGTGATACAGATTTACTAGAAACTAAAGTATATTCTTCTGCATATTATGGAGGTTTTGTAGATCCAATACTTGAAAAAGCTGCTACAGAAAATACCTATAATTTATACCTACTCACCTACATAGATACTCCTTGGGAAGCAGATGATTTAAGAGACAGGCCCGAACAGCGCTTAGAAATGTTTGAAGCTTTTCAAAAAGCATTAGACGAGCATGACAGACCTTATCTTTTATTAAAGGGAGATAAAGAAAGTAGATTAAAAAAAGCAGTTGAAGCCATAGATGCTATCTTGGCAAATAATACAGCTTTGTATTCCTATTCTGATTCTTTAAAAAATGAATAAAGAAACTATTTTAAAAGAACTATTATTTAATGCAGTCCGAAGTTCTGGAGCTGGTGGGCAGCATGTAAATAAAGTTTCTTCTAAAGTTGAGTTGTATTTTAATATTGCGAATACACTTTCATTCTCGGATCAAGAAAAAAAATTACTTCTTAAAAACCTTTCTACACGAATTACACAACAAGGCGTTTTAAAAATATCTTCTAGTGAAAGCAGAAGCCAGCATACCAACAAAGAAAAAGCAATAAAGCGATTTTTTAAAATTATTGAAAAAGGACTCATTATTCCAAAAAAAAGGAAACCTACAAAGATGAGTAGGACTCAAAAATTAAAACGTTTAAATAGCAAGAACAAGCACGCTATTAAAAAAATTCTTCGAAAAAGACCTTCTTTAGATTCTTAAAATAGGAGAGAGTAACAAATAGTTACTCCCTCTGTATAATTATCAAACAAAGAAAAAAATTTTATCCCCTAATAAAAAGACAGATAGCAGAGGCTTTCTGACGTTGATTAATCTATTGCAGATAATTATTTTAAGGTTCTCATGTCATATAAATGAATAAAAACACTGGTCCAAATTTATGGATAGATTTGCATTATAAAAATAGCCGATAGCTATAAATTATAGCTTAAGAAACTACCTATATTAATTAGTTTAAAAAACTATAAATATCCCCAAAAACAATGATTGATAGATCTATAGCTTTTTGGTAGATTTACAGATTAATTAATTACTATCATCACCTTAAATTATAAACTGAAATTAATTTGTGAATAACTCAAAAATAATAGTTAAAGAAATTAGAGAGAGAATTAAAACAGTGCGAATTGAAAAAGGATATTCTCAAGATTATATGGCAGATATGCTAAACATCAGTCAAAATGCTTATCATAAGTTAGAAAAAGGGCATACTAGAATTCATCTCGAAAAATTTATTGATATAGCAAATGTTCTAGAAGTTGAAGTTTCAGATTTATTTAACGGACCTGATCATGTCTATATCTTTTCTAGTTACTACAGTAAAAAACATATTCGACGGCTTTAATAAGCACACACAGAACTCCTTATAAACTTTTAAATAAATACTTATTTTTTGTCACGTATTTAAAAAATCCATTTTACCTTTGTGTCGTTCTCATAAAGGGGTGCCAAAACTGAGTTAGATTTTTAAACATCTACAACAAACTCAGAAGAAGCTGAGATCATACCCATTGAACCTAGAACAGGTAATGCTGTTTAGGAAAGCGAGTGTTAAAGAAAGATTTTGTATTTTTTTTAACGAGTGCAGAAGCTAAATGCTTTAAAAAATTAATTATTCAATCATAACACAAGAATAATTACCTCTTTTTATTCGTTTTAAAATGTATTTAAAATGAAAAAAATTACCTTTTTTTTATTCTTGTTTGTAAGTGTACTTACAAACGCACAGAAATTTTCGGTTTTAGGAAAAATCGTTAACAAAAACCAAGAAGCTTTACCTGGAGCTACTATTCTAGTTAAAGAAACAAACCAAGGAACTTCATCAGACTTAAATGGAGCTTTTAAATTGAACCTAGAGAATGGAACGTATACCATCCGTATCTCTTATGTAGGATTTAAAACCGTTGAAAAAAACATTCGTTTAGATGAAGACAAAACACTAACCATCGTTCTTTCTGCAGATGAAAATGTGTTAGATGAAGTTTTAGTTTCTGCCGTTAGAGCTACCGCAGATATTCCGGTTACCTATTCTAATTTAGGTAAAAAAGAGCTAGCAAAGCGTAATTTAGGACAAGATATTCCTATGCTGCTAAACTATTTACCGTCTGTTATTTCATCATCAGATGCGGGAGCTGGTGTAGGTTATACCTATTTAAATGTGAGAGGCTCTAATAGCGAACGTATTAATGTAACTATTAACGGTATTCCATTTAACGATGCCGAAAGTCATGGCTCTTTTTGGGTAAATTTAGGAGACTTTGCTTCTTCTGTAGAAAACCTACAATTGCAACGTGGTGTTGGAACCTCTACCAATGGTTCTGGTGCTTTTGGTGCCAGTTTAAACATCTTAACAGATGCTGTTTCGGAAGAAGCTGGGGGTGAAATAGCTAACTCTTTTGGTTCTTTTGGAACAAGAAAACACACTGTAAAATTTACAACTGGTAAAATTAATGAGCATCTTGAAGTTTCAGGAAGGTTTTCTAACATTCATTCTGATGGCTATGTAGATAGAGCTTTTACCGACTTAAAATCATATTTTATACAAGCTTCTTATTCAGATAAAAATACGCTTATAAAGGCTGTCTCATTTGGTGGAGCAGAAAGAACCTACCAAGCTTGGTATGGATTAGATGCGCAACAGTTAGAAGAAGACAGAAGACAGAACCCATATACCTATGAGAACGAAGTTGATGATTATAAACAAAATCATTATCAGTTGCATTGGAATGAAAGATTAAACAACCATTGGTCTACCAACCTTGGTTTAAATTATACCAAAGGTGCTGGTTTCTTTGAGCAATATAAAACGGAAGAAGATGCTGCAGATTTTAATAATTTAATTGAAGACGGAAGTGATGTTATTGTTAGACGCTGGTTAGATAATAATTTTTATGTTCTTAATTTTAATGCCAATTACAAGACTGAAAAATTAAACATAATCTCTGGAGTCTCCTACAGCAATTACACAGGAGATCATTTTGGTGAGGTAATATGGGGAAGTAACCTAAGTAATGGAACGTCTATACAAGATCGTTATTATTTTAGTGATGCTAAAAAAACAGATATTAGTATTTTTTCTAAAACCACCTATAAAATTAATGAAAAAGTATCTGCATATTTAGATCTACAAGGTCGTTTTGTGAGCTATCAAACCAAAGGGCTTACCTCAGACAGAAACCCAATAGATGTAGCTACAAATTTTAACTTCTTTAATCCTAAGGCTGGTTTTATGTATAAGATTGCAGATGAAAATAGCTTGTATCTTTCATATGCTAGAGCTAATAGAGAAGCCAATAGAAATGATTTTGAAAATGGTGTTTCCTCTCCAGAAGTATTGGATGATATTGAATTTGGATGGCGTTATAAGAGCGATCGAATTCATTTAAACACCAACATATATTATATGAATTATAAAAATCAATTGGTCTTAACTGGTGCGATAGATGATGTTGGGGCACCCATAAGAACAACGAGTGGAAAAAGTTACCGTTTAGGTCTAGAAATTGATGCTAATCTTATAGTAAGTGATCAATTTTCTATAAAATCTAATGCAGCTTTTAGCACTAATAAAAATCAAGATTTCACAGCACCTATTAATGGAAATTTACAAAATTTAGGAAATACTTCCTTATCATTTTCGCCCAATATAATCGTTGGGAATATACTTATATATCAACCTACAGATAACTTCCAAATTTCCTTCTTATCAAAATTTGTAGGAGATCAGTATATGAGTAATTTAAATAGTAATGTGACAGAGTTAGATGTCTTGAAAAGCTATTTCACAAGCGATTTAAATTTTGTATATGAAATAGAAACAAAAAATATTTTTGATGCAATAGTGATTTCTGGTTTGATTAATAATATTTTTAATACGGAATATGTAGATAGAGGATATTATTATACTTATGATGATACTTGGAGCAACCCTGGAGCTATTACTACAGTTGATGGGGCAGGGTATTACCCGCAAGCTACTGCTAACTTTTTAGTTGGTGTTACCTTAAAGTTCTAGCAAAAAATTAGCGCTAAAAAAACCGAGGTCTTTACCTCGGTTTTTTTAGTTATTTTCTTTCCAACTTCTATAGCCTCCAGAGAGGTCATAAATAGTATCAAAACCTGTTGCCAACAATTTAGTAGCTGCTTTGTTACTTCTTCCTCCAGCAGCACAATAGATATATAAGGGTTTGTTTTTATTGAATCTTGTGCTAACTTTTGTCACAAAATCTGTGTCAAAAAAATTGATTAAAATAGCGCCTTCTATAAATCCTAGCTGTTGTTCTTGTGGAGTTCTTACATCTAATAATTGCACTTCTTTTGTTGAAATTTTAGCAAATTCTTCTTGAGAAATCAATTGAGGTTTTTTAGTTTCTTGAGCACAAGAACTAAACGAACATATCAACACAAGAATTAAAAATAGCTTCTTCATCTATTATTTTGAATTAGAACAAGCAATTGCCTGTGTTCTTTTAATTCCTGTTTCCTTAATAGCTCCATAACCTCCTGCTACATCAATTACTTTACGAAAACCTCTGGCTTTTAAAATAGAGGCTGCAATTACAGATCTATAACCTCCTGCACAATGCACATAAAAATCTTTATTGGTTGGAAATTCTGTGAGATGATCATTTAAGAAATCTAAAGGAGTGCTCGTCACATTTTCTATATGTTCTGCAGCATACTCCCCTGGTTTTCGAACATCAAAAACAAGGGCATCTTTGTCTAGTTGTTGCGCTAAAACTTCAGCAGAAACAGATTGTAATATATCTACTTCTTTACCAGATGCTTCCCATGATTCAAAACCACCTTGTAAATAGCCTAAAACATTGTCAAAACCAACTCGAGACAATCGTATAATAGTTTCTTTCTGCATTTCATCTGGCACCACTAATAATATAGGTTGATGAATGTCTTTAACTAAAGCGCCTACCCAAGGGGCAAATGTTCCTCCTAATCCAATAAATATAGATTGAGGGATAAAACCTTTTATAAATTCAAACTGATGACGTACGTCTATAATTAAGGCATTTGTTTCATTGGCTACCAGTTCAAAATCATTTGCAGACAAAGCTTTTGTTCCTGTTTTTATTACTTCATCAATAGACTTATAGCCTTCTTTATTTAAGGCAACGTTTAACGGAAAATATGCCGGCGGCGGTAACAAACCATTGGTTACTTCTTTTACAAATTCTTCTTTGGTCATGTCTTTTCGTAAAGCATAATTATGCTGCTTTTGATCGCCAAGTGTACCAATTGTTTCTTTACTTAGGTTTTTACCACAGGCAGATCCTGCACCATGAGCTGGATATACAATAACATCATTTGCCAAAGGCATAATTTTGGTTCGTAGGCTATCAAACAAGGTAGCGGCTAGATCTTCTTGAGTCATACTACTTTTCTGAGCCAAATCTGGTCTTCCTACATCTCCTAAAAACAAGGTGTCTCCCGTAAAAATAGCACTGTCTTTTCCGTTTTTATCTTTCAACAAATATGTCGTACTTTCCATGGTATGACCAGGGGTATGTATCGCTGTAATAGTTATATCACCCAATTGAAAAACTTCTCCATCAGTTGCAATATGAGAATCAAACTTGGTCTCAGCATTGGGCCCAAAAACAATTTTACCTCCAGTTTTTTCTGCTAAAGTTACATGACCACTCACAAAATCTGCATGAAAATGTGTTTCAAATATATAGCGAATTTTCGACTTATTTTTAAGTGCTCTATCTAAATAATCTTGAACCTCACGTAACGGGTCTATAATAGCAACCTCTCCATTACTTTCTATATAATAGGCTCCTTGCGCCAAACAACCTGTATAAATTTGTTCTATAATCATAATTCTTATTTTCTATTTGTCGTAAGATTGATGTATATAATTTGCATATTTATTTTGATACTCTTTTTCACCAGTTTTATAATAATTAACAGCACCATTTACTCTCATATAAAAATGATCTAGAGTAATGATATCTAATATTTTACCTCTAAATAAGTGATCTCTAACAGGTCCTTTAACCCCTGCAAAATAAAATAAAATTCCTTTTTTATGATAAAATCTAATTCTCTCTTTTAACATTTCTACCCCCGTACTATCTACTCTGTTAATACTTTCTGCATCTAAAACAATTAATTTTAAATGAGCCCCTTTTGCTTCTACCATGAGTTCTAAAGTCTCAATAAAATAACTAGAGTTTGCATAAAATAATTGAGCATCAAATCTAAAAACCAGCACTTCATTATCTACAATAACTTCAGTAAAACGTTCTCTATTTCTATAAAAATCTGAGTCTGGCACTTTTCCTAACTCCGCTACATAAGGTCTAGAAGTTCTAAAAATTAAAATAATTAATGAGAGGCCAACTCCAATCATAATTCCATATTCTATTCCAAATAGTAGTGTTGAAAAGAACGTTGCTATGAGTAACCAAAAATCTAAGTTATTTGCTTTCCATAAAAAAATTGCTTCTTTAATATTTACCAATCCAAAAACGGCCACAATAATAATAGCTGCAAGTACTGTTTTTGGCAAATGATAAAATAAAGGTGTTAAAAATAGCAAGGTGATTAAAACCATAAACACAGAAACTAAAGATGCCATTCCTGTGGTTGCTCCAGATTCTTGATTAATAGCAGATCTAGAAAAACTTGAGGTAGACGGGTATGCTTTAAACCAAGATCCAATCATATTGCTTAGACCTAGAGCCATTAGTTCTTGATTGGGTCTTATTTTATATTCATCTTGTTTTGCTTCTAATGACTTTCCTATAGAAATAGTTTCTAAATATCCTACCATTACCAAGGTTAAGGCAATGGGTAGTAATTCTTTCATTTGACTGATATCTAACTCTGGGAATGAAAAAGAAGGCAAACCAGATGGAATGTCTTTTACAATGGCTACATCTACAAAATCGTTACCAAAATACCGAATTGTTAGTATTCCAGCGACAACAACAATTAATGCGTTTGGAATTTTTTTATTTATTTTTCTTAGGATAATAATAACCGTTACTGAAATTAATCCAATTATTGTGGTATGAGAATTAAAGTCTGTGATGGTAAACCAAATATCTTCTAATACATATTGAATTTGATCACTTTGAATGAAATCTACTCCAAATAAATTCCTAAATTGATTAATTCCAATGGTGAGTGCTACCGCTGATGTAAATCCAGAAATTACTGGTTTTGATAGAAAATTTACTACAAAACCCAGTCTAAAAACTCCTAGTAAAAACTGAATACCTCCCACCATAAATGCCAATAGAATGGCAATGGCAATATAACTATCTGAACCTGCCAAAGCTAAGGTTGAAACTCCTGTAGCTACAATTAATGAATCCATGGCTACTGGACCAATAGCTACTTGTCTGGAAGAACCAAAAACTGCATACACAAGCTGAGGAACCAAGGCACAATATAAACCGTAAATAGGTGGCAATCCAGCAATTAGCGCATAGGCTATTCCTTGCGGAATTAGAATAATAGCCACCGTAATACCTGCTATAAAATCTCCCTTAAATCTGGATCTTGTATAGTTTGGTAACCATTCTAATATTGGTATGAGCCTTTGTAGGTTTTTCATGTATTTACATCAAGAAAATGTTTTCTATGCTGTTTAAAATTAAAACAATTCTCCTTGGTTTTTACCTTTTATTCTTTTTAAATGTGTGTACGCTAATTCTGTTACTTCTCTTCCTCGTGGGGTTCTCATAATAAAACCTTCTTGAATTAAGAAAGGTTCATATACCTCTTCTATAGTTTCTCCATTTTCCCCAACTGCTGTGGCTAGAGTACTTATACCAACCGGGCCACCTTTAAACTTATCTATGATGGTGGTTAAAATTTTATTATCCATTTCATCCAAACCATATGCATCTACATTTAGCGCTTTTAAAGCGTATTTGGCAATTGCAATAGTTATACTTCCATTTCCTTTTATTTGAGCAAAATCTCGCACTCTTCGAAGCAATGCATTGGCTATTCTTGGAGTACCTCTACTTCTTCCTGCTATTTCAATAGCTGATTCCATAGAAATAGGAACTTTTAAAATTTCTGCACTTCGTTGAACAATAGTTGTTAGTAATTCTTTCTTGTAGTAATTTAGTCTACTGCTAATCCCAAAACGGGCACGCATTGGTGCTGTAAGTAATCCTGAACGTGTTGTGGCTCCTATTAATGTAAAAGGTTCTAAATTTATTTGAACCGTTCTTGCGTTGGGCCCAGATTCTATCATAATGTCTATTTTATAATCTTCCATTGCAGAATATAAATATTCTTCTACAATAGGACTTAATCTATGAATCTCATCTATAAATAAAACATCTCTTTCATCTAAGTTGGTTAACAATCCTGCTAAATCTCCTGGCTTGTCTAAAACTGGGCCCGAGGTAACCTTAATTCCTACCTGTAATTCATTTGCTAAAATATGTGCAAGTGTAGTTTTTCCTAAACCAGGAGGTCCGTGAAATAAGGTATGATCTAGTGCTTCTTCTCTCTGATTGGCTGCTTCTACAAATATCTTGAGATTTTCAATGGCTTGTTCCTGACCTGTAAAGTCATCAAACGAAAGCGGTCTCAACTTTTTTTCTACTTCGTGCTCTTCATTAGAAAAATTTTCGCTTTCAGGATTTAGATGTTCATTCATACTACAAATATACTAGAATTTGAAGATTGATTTACTTGGTCGTAAAAAACAAAAAACCTTTCCAAAATGGAAAGGTTTTTACTAATTTTTTTAATGTCTATGATGGTTCTTCTCCTGGAAGCAATGGCACCGTTTGAGATACCCAATCTTTTCCGTGTAAATAATCGCTCTCATCATCTTCTGGATCTACTTTTTTACTATAATCATAAGCCCATCTGTGAACTTCTGGAATTTTTCCTGGCCAGTTTCCGTGAATATGCTCTACGGGAGTTGTCCATTCTAAGGTGTTTGAATTCCATGGATTTTGACTTGATTTTTCTCCTCTGTAAATAGAGATAAAGAAATTTGCTAAGAAAATGATTTGACCAATTCCTCCAATTAAAGCAAAATACGTGATGACTACATTGGTGTCTGCCACATCATCAAACATAGGAAATGCTGTATTAGAATAATATCTTCTTGGTAAACCTGCCAATCCTATAAAGTGCATTGGGAAGAATACTCCGTAGGCACAAATAATAGTCACCCAAAAATGCCAATAACCCATAACTTTATTCATTAATCTACCATACATCTTTGGAAACCAATGATAGATTCCTGCATACATACCAAAAATAGCAGAGACACCCATTACTAAATGGAAGTGTGCTACCACAAAATAGGTATCATGAATATTGATATCTAAGGCAGAATCTCCTAAGACCAAGCCTGTTAATCCTCCTGTAACAAAGGTAGAAACCAGCCCAATTGAAAACAGCATGGCCGGATTTAATTGTAGGTTTCCTTTCCAGAGTGTGGTAATATAATTAAATGCTTTTACAGCAGATGGTATGGCAATTAATACCGTTGTAAAAGTAAATACAGAACCTAAAAATGGATTCATTCCTGAAATAAACATATGGTGCCCCCAAACAATAGTAGATAAAAAGGCTATTGCCATAATAGATCCAATCATGGCTCTATATCCAAAAATTGGTTTTCTAGAATGTGTTGAGATAATTTCTGAGGTAATTCCTAAGGCTGGTAATAATACAATATATACTTCTGGGTGTCCTAAGAACCAAAATAAGTGTTCAAACAATACCGGTGAACCTCCTTGGTAATGCAATACTTCTCCACTAATAAATATATCTGAAAGAAAAAAGGAAGTACCAAAGCTTCTATCAAATATTAATAATAATGCTGCCGATAAAAGAACTGGAAACGAAACCACACCAATAATTGCTGTGATAAAGAATGCCCACATGGTTAGTGGTAATCTTGTCATTCTCATTCCTTTTGTACGCAGATTTAAAACTGTTACAATATAATTTAAAGATCCAATTAATGAAGAAGCAATAAAAATAGCCATAGAGGTTAACCATAAGGTCATCCCTAATCCAGAACCTGGTATTGCCTGTGGCAATGCACTTAGAGGTGGGTAAATAGTCCAACCTGCAGATGCTGGCCCTGCTTCTACAAATAAGGAAACTACCATAATAACACTAGAGATAAAAAACAACCAATAAGAGATCATGTTTAAAAAACCTGATGCCATATCACGTGCTCCAATCTGTAATGGAATTAATAAATTTGAAAAAGTACCACTTAATCCGGCAGTTAACACAAAGAATACCATAATGGTACCGTGTATGGTAACTAGTGCCAAATAAATATCTGGACTCATAATACCATCTGTTTGATGTGGCCCTAAGAAAGCTTCAATAATTGTAAACGACTTTTCTGGCCATGCTAACTGTAAACGAAATAACATAGACATGAAAATACCAATGACACCCATAATCATTCCTGTAATCAAGAATTGTTTGGAGATCATTTTGTGATCATGACTAAAAATATATTTTGTTACAAATGTTTCTTTATGATGATGTTCTGACATAATCTAACTTTTTATGTATTCTATAATTAATTTATAACTTTTCTGCAAAAGTAGGTTGTTCTGCTAACCACTGTTTGTAATCGTCTTCTTCCTCTACCACAATTTTCATTTGCATGCTGTAATGAGATGCTCCACAAATTTTGTTACAAAGAAGAACGTAATCAAACTCATATAAGTCTTCTCCTTTATCAGAACGAATTTTATTGATTCCTCTGGTTTTATCCATTACTTCAGATTGCTCTCTCATTTCTTCAGTTGTATACTTTGGAGTAAATGCAAATTGGGTTACCATACCTGGAACACAGTTCATCTGTGCTCTAAAGTGAGGCATATAGGCAGAGTGCAATACATCTTGTGATCTAAACTTAAACAGTACTTTTTTCCCTTTTGGCAAGTGTAATTCTGTCACAGGTTTGTCATCTAATGATGCAGGATCAGACAAATCTACTCCTATTGGATTGTTTGTTTCATCTATAAAGTTTACGTTTCCTAACCCAAGAGTATTATCAGCTCCAGCGTACCGTGCCTGCCAAGCAAATTGCTTAGCATATACCTCAATAATAATTGGATCTTCACTTTCATCAATGTTCATAACTTCTGTCCATTGAAAAATACCAAAACCAATAAGTACAATAATTACAACCCCTGGAATAACAGTCCAAATCAGTTCTAATATATGATTGTCTGCATAGAACTTTGCCTTCTTTGTTTTTTTACCTCTGTATTTATAGGTAAAAAAGAAGATGATAAACTGCATAATAAATTGCACAATTCCTATCATCCAAAAAGAGATGTCAAATAATAGATCATCATTTTCTCCTTCATAAGAAGCAGATTCTGGTAGCATTAAAACATTCATCCCAATTAAGCAATAAATCATTAATGCATAGATAAAGATTCCAAAAAGGATAAAATATTTTCCTTGTCTGTCATTGTCTTTATCAGTAGCAATTACACCTCTTAAATTTAAGATTCTAGTAATCTGCCAGAAACTTACTCCGATTGCAACACCTATAAAAATATAAAATAGAGCTAGCATAGTATTTTGTCTTTGTTAATTATATTAATTAATGTTGATTGTCTTCTTCTGAGTGATGCTCAATATTGAAATAATGAAAATGCTCACTTTCATGTAAGAAAGGATTTCCTTTCGGTATAGGATCTGCTTTTGCAAATGCACTAAATACTGTATAAATAAATATACCTAGGAAGAAAAATGTTGCTCCAATTTCTGGAATTCCAAAACTCCAACTTCCTCCAACAGTTCCTGGCATAATCATAATAAATAAATCTATATAATGCCCTGCTAAGATGACAATACCTCCTATCACAACAAACCAAGGTCTGCTTTTAAAATCGCTATTGATTAATAATAGTATTGGAAATACAAAGTTCATAACCAACATTGATAAAAACAATGTTTTATACTCTGTAAATCTCAATACAAAATAAGTTGTTTCTTCTGGAATATCTGCATACCATATTAGCATAAACTGAGCAAACCATAGGTAGGTCCAGAATACTGAAAAACCAAACATAAATTTTGCTAAATCATGAATATGACTATCATTTACCTTTGGTAAATATCCTTTAGAACGAAGATAGATGGTTACAAAAGCAATTACAGTAATAGCACTAACTAATAAAGTAGCTAATACATACCATCCAAACAATGTAGAAAACCAATGAGGATCTAATCCCATAATCCAATCCCATACTGACATAGATTCTGTGATCATAAATAAAAACAAGAATACCACAGACATGTTATAGTTTTTCTTGTAAAGTTTATAGCCATCATTAATGGTATCTTCTTTTATTGAATTTCTTCTGATAAGCATTCTATATGCATTCCAAACTAATAGATAAAATACACTTCTAATAACCCACCATGGCACATTTAACCAGCCTCTTTTACCGTAGACAATAGGATCAAAATTCTCGCTCGTTTTGTCAAAAACACCTTCTCCCATCCAAGTAAATAGATGATTAGAATGCATCGCTGTTAAAACTATAAATACAAGCATAATAATAGAAGTAGGAACTAGATTAGCCGTGATAGCTTCCATAACTCTAAAAAGTACAATAGACCACCCTGCTTGAGCAACTCTTTGAATTGCATAAAATACTAATACTAATAATGATATTCCTAAAAAGAAAAGCAATGCTACATACACGGCAGACCAAGGTCTGTTTTGTAATTGATGAAAAACATGTTCTGCATGTGCAGTATCATGATCTTCTGCGTGAGCAGCTTCATCTGCATGTGCATCTGTTGCGTGAGTATCTATAGATACTTCATTATGCTCTGAAGCATGAGCGTCTGCTGTTTCATGTACTTGTGAAGCTTTATGTGACTCTTCAGTTGCATGAGCTCCTGCAGAATGTTCTTCTTTTGAGGTTGATTCATGCGAGGTTTCACCACCATGACCATCTCCTTGATCATCGCTTGACACCATTTCCATAGCTTCTTCTACTGTGGACGGAGCATTGTAAAAACCAATACCTATACCCAATACCCCTAAAATAATTAGAGCTATTGAGAACATTTTTAATTTACCTGAGAATTGATACATATCTTTCGTATTCTTCTTTTGTATTTATTTCAATAAATCGTTACGTAGCTTTCCAACATACTGTATTATCTGCCAACGTTCATCATGCGTAATTTGTGATGCATGAGAACCCATTAAGTTTTTACCGTGCATAATTACATGATAAATACTTCCTTCTGTGATATCTCTGTCTTTATAACTTGGTATCCCAATAAACTTTTCAGCTTGAGACAAATAACCATTTCCATCTCCTTTTTTCCCATGACAAGAAACACAGTAAATCGTGTACATCTTTTTCCCTTTTTCTAAAGAAGTTTCATCTTGTACTAATGGAGATGTTAAATTTGCTTTTGCTTTTTCATAAGCGGCATTAGAATTTGAATACTCGTAAGGAACATTTCCTCTTGCAATGGATCCATTAACTGGCTTCAAATTAGAAGAAAAACCTGTGTTTCCTTTTTCTGCATCTGCTTCATAAGGAACAGCCACATACATGTCTGGCATGTATTGATATTGTCTTTCTCTTTTATCTGAACAAGAAACGATTGTTGCTAAGACAAGAAGTGCGATATTAAATTTGATATACTTTCTCATGAATTAGTGCTTATCTACTACGTTAATTTCTACAGCTCCAGTTTCGTTTAATAATGCTGTTAATTCTTCTTCATTATCAAGAAGTTCAATTTCCATTAAAAAATGATCATCTGTTGTTCTTGGATCTGGATTCTCTGCTTTTTTAAATGGCCATATTCTACTTCTCATGTAAAATGTAATCACCATTAAATGCGCAGCAAAAAAGACCGTTAATTCAAACATAATTGGAACAAATGCTGGCATATTTTCTGCCCAACTAAAACTTGGCTTTCCACCAATGTCTTGTGGCCAATCTGCAATCATTGTATAATAGGTTAACCAAATTGCCATACCCAATCCAATAACCCCATAAATAAAAGCTGTAATGGCTAATCTTGTAGGAGCTAATCCCATGGCTTTGTCTAATCCGTGAACAGGAAATGGACAAAATACTTCTTCGATATGATGATTTGCCGCTTTCACTTTCTTAACAGCGTCTAGTACAACTTCATCATCATTGTAAAATGCGTGAATTACTTTACTACTACTCATGATTGTCGTCTCTTAATTTTTTATAACTCTCACCTGAAGATTTCAAAATTGTTTTTACTTCTGCTTGTGCAATAACAGGAAATGTTCTTGCATACAACAAAAATAAAACAAAGAAGAATCCAATGGTTCCTATAAATATTCCTACATCAACAAATGTGGGCTCGAAGCGCCACCATGTAGATGGTAAATGTCCTTTACTTAAAACAATTGCAATAATATCAAAACGTTCAAACCACATACCTATATTAATGGCAATAGAGATTAAGAATGAAATAATGAAACTTCTTCTAAATTTCTTAATCCATAATAATTGTGGTGTGATGATATTGAAAATGATTAAAGACCAGAATGCCCATGCATAAGGCCCTGTTGCAGAACCAATAGACAAGTAGGTATAATCTTCGTATTGAGAGCCAGTATACCAAGCAATAAAGAATTCTGTTGCATAAGCTACGGCTACAATACCACCTGTTAATATAATAACGATGTTCATATACTCTACGTGCAAACGCGTAATGTATGCTTCTAGATTGGTTACTTTACGCATAATCCCTAGTAAGGTTTGTACCATGGCAAATCCAGAGAATATTGCTCCTGCTACAAAATAGGGAGGGAAAATTGTTGAGTGCCAACCTGGGTTAATTGATGTTGCAAAATCCATTGATACAATGGTATGTACAGAAAGCACTAATGGTGTTGCCAAACCGGCTAATACCAATGATACTTCTTCAAATCGTTGCCAATCTTTTGCTCTACCAGACCATCCAAAAGATAATAAAGAATATATTTTCTTTTGAAAAGGTTTTACAGCTCTATCACGAATCATTGCAAAATCTGGTAACAACCCTGTCCACCAGAAAACCAATGATACAGATAGATATGTTGAAATGGCAAATACATCCCATAATAATGGCGAATTAAAGTTTACCCATAATGATCCAAATTGATTTGGAAGGGGCAATACCCAATAAGCATTCCAAGGACGTCCCATGTGAATAATTGGGAACAAGCCTGCCTGAAAAACGGCAAATATTGTCATTGCTTCTGCAGAACGGTTAATTGCCATTCTCCATTTTTGACGGAATAATAACAATACTGCTGAGATTAATGTACCAGCATGACCGATACCTACCCACCATACAAAATTGGTAATATCCCAAGCCCATCCAATGTTCTTGCTTAATCCCCAAACTCCAATACCAGTTCCAACAGTATAAAATATACATCCAAACCCCCATAGCATGGCAGCTAAAGAAATATAAAATGCGATATACCAGTTCTTATTTGCTTTTCCTTCAATAGGTCTAGCAATGTCTTCGGTAATATCATGGTAACTTTTGTGACCTAATATTAAGGGTTCTCTTATGGGTGCTTCGTAATGAGACATATGCTATATCTTAAATTTTAATTACGCTTCGTTTGTATTTCTAACTTTCACTTGATATACTACATTCGGTTTGGTTTGTAGATAATCTAATACGTGATAAGCTCTTTTATCTGCTGCTAATTTTACAACTTCTTCTTCTTCATTGTTTACATCTCCAAAAGCTAATGCTCCGGTTGTACACGCATTTGAACAAGCTGTAGAGAATTCTCCTGTTGCTACTTTTCTTCCTTCTTTCTTAGCTTTTAAAATAGTTGCTTGTGTCATTTGTATACACATAGAACATTTTTCCATAACTCCTCTAGAACGAACAACTACATCTGGGTTTAATACCATTTTACCAAAGCTATTATTCATATTAAAGTCAAACTCTTTATTATCTGAATAACTAAACCAGTTAAAACGACGAACTCTATACGGACAGTTATTTGCACAATATCTAGTTCCTACACATCTGTTATAGGTCATTTGATTTTGTCCCTGACGACCGTGTGTGGTTGCAGCAACTGGACAAACCGTCTCACATGGAGCGTGGTTACAGTGCTGACACATCATTGGTTGAAAAGCAACTTGTGGATTTTCTGCTTCAGTTTCTAAAGCAGCATACATGGCTCCGTCTCCAAGACCTAAACTATCTTTTGCAAACTCTCTAATAGATTGTGAGTTTGGTTCTTTGTTGTAAGCTTCGTTAAACTTCGCTTCAACACCTGAAGAGTAGTAACGATCTATACGCAACCAGTGCATATCTCTACCAACACGTACTTCTTTTTTACCAACTACAGGTACATTGTTTTCTGCATGACAGGCAACAACACAAGATCCACAACCAGTACAAGAGGTTAAATCTATAGAAAGGTTAAAGTGATGCCCAATTTCTCTATTGTGCTCTTCCCATAAATCAATAGATTTTGCTTCTACTTCTTGATGATCATATGAAACCATTGCTGGTACATTCCAACCATTTTTGTGGTCTTTAGGATGTACTGTTAAATAATCTTTTAAGGTAGTTTCTTTTAAAATATCATGTCTTCCTGCAATTGTTTTTTGAACTTGTGTACAGGCAAACTCATGAACAGCTCCAGATGTTTTTTCAATAGATACTTGGTACTGAACATTGTTAGCATTTGCATACAAGGTATAGGCATTAACTCCTACTTGCATTTCTTCTTTTAGGTTGGTTTTTCTACCATACCCTAATGCCAATCCTATAGAACCTGGGGCCTGCCCTGGCTGAATCATCACTGGAATATTTTCTAGAGAAACACCATTTACAGAAACTGTTGCATAGTTTCCGTTAATTGCTCCATTATCTTTTACTGGATTGGTAAACCCTAGTTCTCTGGCATCTGCCATAGAAACAGTTACGTAATTATCCCAAGCAGCTCTTGTAATTGGATCTGGAAATTCTTGCAACCAAGGATTGTTTGCTTGTTTACCATCTCCTAAAGCTGTAGAAGAAAATAGAGTTAATTCAAAAGCTGATGCTTTTGTTGCACTCACCAAAGCACTTGCTACTGATGAAATATTTATAGAATTTTTAGAAACTTTCTTAGAAAACTCTTTGGTAAAAAACCCGTCATGCAATGCTTGATTCCATGATGTTCCTTCCAATATATTTGAAGACCAATATCCTTTTAAATAATCGTGATAAGAGGCTGTATTACCAGACCACTTTAACAATATTTCTTGAAATTGAGCCGTGTTGAATAATTTTTGAATTGTAGGCTGAACCAATCCGAAGTTACCTCCAGTTGTCATTACATCTCCCCAAGACTCTAAGAAATGAGTTATTGGTAATGCGTATTGAGTGGCATTTGCAGTAGCGTCATTTTGAATAGACATGGCTACTGATAAATCTAACTTTTTTGTAGCTTCAGCAAATTCTGTCCCTACAGATAAATTATAAACTGGATCTACGTTATATGTAAGTAACCCTTTTACTTTTCCAGCTTTCATATCTGCAACAACTTGAGCAAGCTCAGTGTCATTTCCTTGTCTTATATGTAATGGATTTGCTGCATCAAATACAACACTTTGTAAAGCATCATTAATTGCAAAAGCAATAAGCTGTGCATTTTTATCAGAAGAGCCAGACACAACAACGCCGTGAGAACCAGATTTCTTTAAAGCTGCAGCAACCTCTTGAATATGTGCATCTACTGGAGTTGCTTTAGATGGCAAACTAGCCCCAGTTATTGTATTGTATAAATTAAGTAAAGCAAATACTTGATCAGATGGTTTTGTAACCACACGCTTGTCTGCATTTGCTCCTGTTAAAGACATGTTTGCCTCAAACTGAACCAGGTAAGACATGTGCCCTGAAGCTGGATTTCTGCTAGCAGCATATCCTTTTTCAAACCCACCTTGCCAGTCTCCTATAAAGTCTGCACCAAAAGAAACAATGGTATGTGCTTTTTCAAAATGATAATTTGGAATTGCTCTTTCACCAAACATAGCTTCAAAAGCATCTGCTGTTCCACTTTCTGAAATAGCATCATAAGCAACGTGTTTCACATTTGGATAGGCAGTAGTAAATTCTGAAATGATTTGCTCTGTAGAAGGGCTCGCCAAAGTTCCTGTTAATAAAACAACGGGTTGGTTTGCTTCTTTTAATTGAGTTAATGCTGCTCCAATTTCATTATGAGCTGCATTCCAAGAAATGGCTTTTTCTCCTTTTCTAGGTTCTTTTAATCTAAGTTGTTCGTCATACAAAGACAAAACAGCTGCCTGAACTCTTGCATTGGTAGTTCCGTTAGCGTCTTTGTTAGGCATAATTAAAATAGGACGACCTTCACGTGTTTTTACTAAAACATTTGCAAAATCATATCCATCAGCAATAGTACTTGCATACCAATCTGCAACACCCAAGATAGTATCGTTTGGTTTTACAACATAAGGGATCGATTTTTTAACCGGTCCTTCACAAGCTGCTAATGTTGCAGCGGCTGTTGTAAATCCAACATATTTTAAGAAATCTCTTCTTGATGTAGATGAGTTTTCTAACGTTTCTTTATCTCCTAAAAATTCATCTGTAGGTATTTCTTCTACAAATTCATTTTTACTTAGCGTTTCAACAATAGAACTATCTTTTAGTTCCTCAACACTTTGCCAGTATTTTTTGTTTGAAGCCATTTATATAGAATTTATCTTCTTAATTTATTAATGATGACACTTACCGCACTCTATTCCACCTAACTGAGCTATAGTTACTTCTTTAGTACCATACTTCTCTGCCAATTGCTTATGTATTTTCTCGTAATAAGGATTTCCTTTTAAATCTACGTTGGTCTCTCTATGACAATCAATACACCATCCCATGGTTAGTGGTGAGTATTGATACATTTCATCCATCTCTTCTACAGGACCATGACATTGCTTACAATCTATACCTGCCACCGTTACGTGTTGCGCGTGTACAAAGTTTACGTGATCTGGTAAATTATGAATACGAATCCATTTTATTGGTTTGGTTTCTCCTGTATACTCTAGATTTTCTGCATCCCAACCAGCAGCATCATATATTTTTTGAATTTCTTTGTCTAAATCGTTTTTTCGCAAGATGATACCGTTGTACTCTACTTCAGTTCCTTCTGCTACCTCTGCAATATTCATATGACAATTCATACAAACATTTACCGATGGTATTCCTGAGTGTTTACTGTGTTTAGCAGATGAATGACAGTACTGACAGTCTATCTTGTTTTCTCCCGAATGTATTTTGTGAGAAAAAGCAATTGGCTGTACTGGCTTATATCCTTGATCTACCCCTACACTAAACAAGGTTCCAAAGCCTATATAAGCTCCTGAGAGTAGTAAGAAGATAACTCCTACCACATGTAAAAATGTATTTTTTTGAATTGCTGCCCAAACTTCTTTAAGTGCTCCTAAAGAACCAGGAGTTTTTGGTGCTCCTTGTAATTCACTAATAGTTTTTAGTAGCGTTGCAATAATTAAAAAAGCGCAAATAATAACGGCTGCTAAAATAGACAATACCCAACCTGGAGCTTGATTTCCTCCACCAGTTGTTACAACTGCTCCAGGAGCAGCTACTTTTACAGGATCTCCTACGTCTGTGTAGTAAAGTAAATCATCTATTTGAACATCTGATAACTGAGGAAATGAAGACATCACAGAACCATTGTATTCATTAAAAACAGCAATGGCATCTCTGTCTCCTGATGCTCTTAATGCGGCATTGTTTTTAATCCATGATTTTAACCAATCATTTTCTCTTCTTTCTGTAACACCACCAAGGGCTGGTCCAATGAGTTTTCTATCTAACTTATGACAAGAAGCACAAAGGCTTTTGAATAAAGTTCTACCTTCTTTTTGACGAGCAGCGTCTACAGCATCTTGTGCCATAGCAGAAAAACTCAAAGAAAATAACAACAGGAATGTAAAACTCTTAAGAAATGCGTTGGTTAGTCTTTTGTGCAGATATACACTTTTCATATTCACAAACTATTAGTTTAGTATCAAAATTACTATAAAAATCTAACTAATTTTGTCTTAAAATAACCTCCTTAATTAGATGCACAAAAGTAGTACATATATGTAAATTTTGAAATGCTAAAGAGCTGTTAAATATTAATTTATATTTGTTCTAAATAAGCTTATTTTGCAATTTATTTATGATGAAGTTGTTAACTTTGTAGAGAACCATTTTTTATGAAAAAATCAGTAGCTGTAGCGTGTCTTTTATTTGTAGGATTTTTTACTACCCAAACAGTCTTTTCTCAGTCAGAAAAATCTGATACTATGCTAGTTGAAGAACTTATTTCAAAAAAAAGAAGTTTTAATAAAGAGTTTAGTTACGGCTTTAGAATTCAGTTATACAACGGGCTTGAGGTAGAAGCAAAAAGAACAAGTGCAAAATTTAAGCTAGATTTCCCTGAAACAAAAACACATCTTGTATACAGCCAACCAGAATGGAAAATACAAGTTGGGTTTTACAAAACAAAGCTTGAAGCTGACAGAGCTTTGTTAAACTTTAAAAGAAAATACCAGAGTGCAATTGTGATTCCTCTTGGCAAATAAAAACACATTTTACCAAACAAAAAAAGCGCCTTAATTATTGAACTAGTTTCAATAATTAAGGCGCTTTTTTAAGCTATAAATTATTTCAATTTTTTCTTCACTGCAATTTCTTGATACGCCTCAACGCTATCTCCTTCTGCAATGTCGTTATAGTTTTTAATTTGAAGACCACAGTCATAGCCTTTGGCTACTTCTTTTACGTCATCTTTAAATCGTTTTAGTGACGTTAATTCTCCGTCATGCACAACAATTCCATCTCGAATAATTCTAATTTTAGAATTTCTAAAGATTTTACCATTCATCACCATACAACCTGCAATATTACCCACTTTAGAAATTTTATACACTTCTCTAATTTCTACAGTACCTGTTACCTCTTCTTTCATTTCTGGAGATAACATTCCTTCCATGGCATCTTTAAGGTCGTTAATTGCGTCATAAATAATAGAATAGGTTCTAATATCTACTTCTTCTCTATCTGCTATGACTCTAGCGTTAGATTGTGGACGAACATTAAACCCAACTATAATTGCGTCTGATGCCGTAGCTAACAATACATCTGATTCTGTAATTGCACCCACACCTTTATGTAAGATATTTACTTGTATTTCTTCGGTAGATAGTTTCTGGAAAGAATCTGTTAGAGCTTCTACAGAACCATCTACATCTCCTTTTAAGATAATATTTAATTCTTTGAAATCTCCTAAAGCAATTCGTCTTCCTATTTCTGCTAGTGTTAAAGTTTTCTGTGTTCTAACAGACTGTTCTCTTTGTAATTGTGATCTTTTTGATGCAATTTGCTTTGCTTCTCTTTCATCATCAAATACATTGAACTTATCTCCTGCTTGAGGAGCACCATCTAATCCTAAAATAGAAATTGGTGTAGAAGGACCAGCTTGCTCAACATTATTTCCTTTGTCATCAAACATGGCTTTTACCTTACCACTATTTTTACCAGCTAATATGTAGTCTCCAATTTTTAAGGTTCCAGCCTGAACTAATATAGTAGTTACATAACCTCTTCCCTTATCTAATTGTGCCTCAACTACTGCTCCAATGGCATTTTTATTTGGATTTGATTTTAATTCTAAAATTTCTGCTTCTAACAATACTTTTTCTAATAATTCTGGAATTCCTTCTCCTGTTTTAGCAGAAATATCTTGAGATTGTATACTTCCTCCCCACTCTTCAATTAATAAATTCATTGAAGATAATTGTGTTTTTACATTGTCTGGGTTGGCATTTGGCTTGTCAATTTTATTAATTGCAAATATAATTGGCACTCCTGCTGCTTGCGCATGTGATATTGCTTCTTTTGTTTGAGGCATTACATCATCATCTGCAGCTGCTACAATAATTACTAAATCGGTTACTTGGGCACCACGAGCACGCATCGCTGTAAAAGCTTCGTGACCTGGCGTATCTAAAAATGCTATTTTTTGATCTCCTACATTTACTGAATAGGCTCCAATATGCTGTGTAATTCCTCCAGATTCTCCGTCAATTACATTTGCTTTTCTAATATAATCTAATAAAGACGTTTTTCCATGATCTACATGACCCATCACTGTAATAATAGGCGCACGGTTTACTAGATCTTCTGGTTTGTCTATAACTTCTTCTATAGATTCTTCTACTTCTGCTCCAACAAACTCTACGGTATGATCAAATTCTTCTGCTACAATTTTTAATGTTTCAGCATCTAAACGTTGATTCATTGTTACCATCATTCCTAACATCATACAAGCTGAAATAATTTCAGTTACGGGCACTTCCATCATGGTAGCTACCTCACTTGCTGTTACAAATTCTGTAACCTTCAAAATTTTAGACCCTAGTACTTGTGCTTCAGATTCTGCATCAGATAATTCTCTGTGTGCATCTCTTTTATTTCTTCTATATTTCGCTCCTTTTCCTTTGGAAGATTTTCCTTGGAGTTTTTCTAGTGTTTCTCTAACTTGTTTTTGAACTTCTGCTTCTGTAAGCTCTCTTTTAACAGCCACAGGTCTTCTTTGTGCTGCACCACCTCTTGCTGGACTTGGTCTTCCAACTCCTCCTGGTCTTCCAACTCCTCCTGGTCTTCCAACTCCTCCTGGCCTTCCTACTCCTGAAGTTCTATTTTGATTGGCTTGCCCGGGCGCTCCTGGCTTGCTAATTCTTTTTCTCTTTCTCTTAGAAGCGTCGTTTTTGTTGGGTGTTTTTGGCTTGTCTTCAGGTTTTTTCTTTACTTTCTCAAACTGCTTGAGATCAATTATTTTACCTGTTAACTTTGGCCCATTTAACTTTTTATATTGTGTCTTAATTGTTTCTGACACTTCTGTTGTGTCAGATGTTTCTGACGCTTCTGTTGTTTCTGTTGTTTCTGTAGAAGTTTCCTCATTGGCCTTAACCGCTGGTTTTCCTTCCTCAACTTTTACAGGAGCTTCTTTTTGCTGTTGTGCTACTTTAGGTTTTTCTTCCTCAACTTTTTTAGAAGTAACTTCAGATTCTTTCTTTTCGGGTTTTGGTGCTTCTTGTTGCTTTTCTACTTCTACTTTGGCAGCTGGTTTTACTTCTTGCACTTCAGCCTTTGGGGCATCAACAGCAACTGGCGCTGGTTTTACTGCGGCTTTTTTAGGCGCTATATCTATTTTACCAACTGTTTTTATTTGTAATTTTTCAGCTTTAGCTTTTAAAACTTCTTCCTTCTTTTCATCCTCTACTCTCTTTCTTTCAATTTTTTCTTCAAGCTCAAGCCTAATTGCTTCTTTCTCTTTTCTCTTTTCTTCGCCTACTTCTTTTGATGCCGCTTTTTTGTTAGCATCTGTTTCGAAACCATCTTGCAGTACTTGATATATCTGACTTGATATTTTTGTAGTTGGTCTTGCATCGATCTGATGACCGTTTTTTGCAAGAAACTCTACAGCCCTATCAAGAGATATATTTAATTCTCTTAGCACCTTATTTAGTCTCACTGTTCTACTTTCCGACATATACTCTTGTTAACCTTTTATTTGTAAAAGTATTATTTTTTATTGATAGTTATTCTTCGAATTCTTCTTTTAGGATTCTTTGAACGTCTAATATTGTTTCTTCTTCTAAATCTGTTCTCTTTAACAGTTCTTCAACAGAAGCATCTAATACACTTTTTGCAGTATCTAAACCAATGTTTTTGAATTCTTGAATTACCCAAGGCTCAATCTCATCTCTAAATTCTGTTAACTCAACATCTTCTTCCTCTAAACCTTCTCTTTGAACGTCTATATCATACTTAGTCAATTCACTTGCCAAACGAATATTTACGCCTCCTTTACCAATTGCTTTTGACACTTCTTCTGGTTTCAAGAAAACGTTAACACGTCCTTTCTTTCCATTTCTTTCTTCTTCGTATTCTTCAATTTCCATAGAAACAACTTTCGCAGGGCTTAAAGCTCTAGAAATAAATAGTTGTTCGTTTTTTGTATAATTGATAACATCTATATTCTCATTTCCTAATTCGCGAACAATTCCGTGAATTCTAGAACCTTTCATTCCTACACATGCTCCAACTGGATCTATTCTATCATCATAAGAATCTACCGCTACTTTTGCTTTTTCTCCCGGAATTCTAGCCACTCTTTCAACAGTAATTAATCCATCAAATACTTCTGGAATTTCTTGTTCAAATAATTTGACTAGAAAATCTGGTGAAGTTCTAGATAAGATTATTGCAGGCTTGTTCCCTCGCAATTCAACTGTTTTAATAACACCTCTTACAGAATCTCCTTTTCTAAAAAAGTCTGATCGTATTTGTTCACTTTTAGGTAGTACAATTTCATTTCCATCATCATCTAATAAAATGATAGCGTTATGACGGATATGATGCACCTCTGCACTATAGATATCTCCTTCTAACTCCTTAAAGTGCTTAAAAATATTAGTACTATCGTGTTCTTGAATTTTTGAAATTAAGTTTTGACGCAATGCCAAAATAGCTCTTCTTCCTAAATCATATAGCTTTACTTCTTCTGAAACATCTTCACCAATTTCAAAATCTGGTTCAATTTTTCTTGCTGCCGATAGTTCAATTTCTTCATTGTCATCTTCTACTTCGTCATCTGCTACAACAATTCTATTTCTCCAAATTTCTAAATCTCCTTTATCTGGATTGATAATAATATCAAAATTATCATCTGAGCCGAACTTACGCTTTAGCGCAGCTCTAAAAACCTCTTCCAAAATAGACATGAGTGTAACTCTGTCTATACTTTTCATGTCTTTGAATTCTGAAAACGAATCTATTAATGCTATATTTTCCATTGCATGTTCTTCTTAATATGTAATCTTCACTTTTGCTTCTTTTATACTGTTAAATGCTATTGAAGCATTTTTCTCTACAGTAACTTTACCTTTTCCTATTGGTTTAGGTTCTCTTGTTTTCCATCTAAGAGAAATTTCTTTCTCATTAATACTTATCAAGGTTCCTTCTAATTCCTCTTCTTCTGTCTTTACCTTTAATATTCTATTGATATTCTTAAGGTATTGTCTTCTCACCGTTAAAGGATGAGAAATATCTGGTGATGTTACTTCTAACCCAAAATCTTCTTCTTCTCTATCAAAGCTATGTTCTACATGCCTACTAATACGCATGCACTCTTTAATAGAGATGCCTTGATCACCGTCAACAACAACCTTAATTCTGTTTCCTACTAAAAAAGATAGTTCAATTAAAAACAAGGATTCGTTATCTGATATCGCTTCGTTTACTAATTTTTTAACTAAATTTTGATCCATACCTCAAGATATAAAAAGAGGGGACTTATCGTCCCCTTCTTCTTCGTTTTTGGTTATTTTCGGTGCAAATATACTAACTTGTTACTTAATAACCAAATAGCTTTTTCTCAATTTTTTTCGTAGATTTAACAAGATTGACGTTATTTTAACAAAGCTCCCCCAGAAACTAATAAAACAATTTTACTATGTATAAAATTTTAGTTCCTGTAGATTTTTCTGAGAAATCTGAATACGCCGTAAAAATAGCCGCCCAAATTGGTAAAAAAATTGATGCTAAAATATATTTATTACACTTAGTTGAACTTCCTTCTGGAATAGTAGATATGGGAGCTGGAAGTAATTTTAGCATTCCGGAAAGCATGATGTACTTAAGAAAAGTAAAGGAAAAAATTCTTACCTTAAAAGCTACTTTTTTTAGTGATGATCAAATTGTTAAATATTCCATTAAATTTCAACATCCTTATGAAGGAATTAAAGACTATGTTAAAAAAATTAATGCAGATTTAATTGTTATGGGTTCTAAAGGAGTTTCTGATTTTGAAGAAATGATTATTGGCTCTAACACAGAAAAAGTTGTACGAACTTCAACAATTCCTGTAATTGTAGTAAAAACTGATGCTAAAAAATTTAAATTTAAAAAAATAGTTTTTGCTTCTAATTATGAAAATGAAAACAAAGATGCCTTCAAAGATTTTTTAACTTTTGCAAAGCAATTTAATAGTCAGATTCATTTATTAAAAATAAACACTGTTAGTAGTTTTGAAAGCTCTTCGGTAACCAAAGAAAAAATTAAAGATTTTATTAAAGATTTTGATTTAAATCGAAAGACCATTCATATTCACAACGACGTTTCAGTTGTAAAAGGAATTACAAATTTCGCAAAAGAAATTGATGCAGATTTAATTGCTTTAACCACTCATGGAAGAAGTGGCTTGTCTAGTCTTTTTAATAGTAGTATTGCAAAAAGTGTATCAAAAAGTGTTTTACGTCCTGTAATTACTTTTAAAATATAGCTACTGGCATCGAGACTTATAGAGATAATTTTTTTATTTCTTGTTTTGTGTCAATAAAAAATCCCATTCTAAAAAGAACGGGATTTTAAACGTTGGCCTACAAGGACTCGAACCTTGAATGTCGGTACCAAAAACCGGTGTGTTACCAATTACACCATAGGCCAATAGATTTCATAGCGGCTGCAAATTTAAATCAAAGTTTTTATCCTGCAAATGTTTTTATTACTTTTTTATTTTTAACAAAGTTTTATAATCTTAGAACGCTTAATACTGCTCTGTTAAACGTTTTATGTCTTATAAATTAGTAAATTCGCCCATACATTTTACAACCTATGACATCAGAAAACTTTAAAAAATGGAATCTCATCCTTGGATGGGGTACTTTTGCTATAGCACTTATTACATATTCTCTTACCCTAGAACCTACAGTTAGTGCATGGGATTGCGGAGAGTATATCTCTACATCTGTAAAATTAGAAGTTGGGCACCCTCCCGGAGCTCCTTTGTTTCAAATGTTAGGCGCTTTCTTTGCCATGTTTACAAGTGAGCTTACAGAAATAGCAAAAATGGTAAATTTTATGTCTGCTTTAGCCAGTGCATTTACCATTCTTTTTATGTTTTGGACCATTACCAATCTGGCAAAAAAATTAGCAGTTAAGTCTAGTAAAATAACGGAAGGTTCTTCTATTGCAATTTTAGGGAGTGCTTTAGTAGGATCTCTAACCTACACCTTTTCTGATAGTTTTTGGTTTAGTGCTGTTGAAGGCGAAGTATATGCAATGTCTTCATTTTTAATGGCCATCTTATTCTGGCTTGGCTTAAAATGGGAAAGCGAAATTCATACCCCAAGAGGTCATAAATGGCTTGTAATTATTAGTTTTGTAGTAGGCTTATCTTTTGGTGTTCACATTTTGTCATTACTTGTTATCCCTGCAATATTTCTATTGTATTTTTTTAAAACATACCATACTGTCAATTTAAAAACAACAGCAATAGCAACTGTTATTTCAGTACTTATATTGGCTTTTGTCTTTAAGTTTTTATTTCCATTTACATTAAAATTCTTTAGTGCATCTGAGTTGTTTTTTGTGAATTCAATTGGATTTCCTTACAATACTGGATCTATAATAGCTGGAGTTTTATTAATAGCTGGATTCTATTTTGGACTTAATTACACTCGAAAAAAGAAAAAAATAATTACAAATACAATCCTTCTTTCTGTCTTATTTATTATGATTGGTTTTTCATCTTGGTTAATGCTCCCTATAAGAGCCAATACGAACACCACCATTAACGAAAACAATCCTTCTAGTGCCAGAGAACTACTAGCCTATTACAATCGTGAACAATATGGAGATGCCAATGTTTTTTATGACACTTACTATTCAAATACTTATAATAGAGATGTTAATAAAGACAAGCCTTTACGAGATGACAAGCCAAAGTATGAAAAAAGAAATGGCAAATATGAAATTGTAAACAAGTACAAAGATGTATTGCCAAATACGTCAGATAAACACAAGGGGTTTATTCCTAGGATGACAAATCCGGCTGCAGAAGAAATGTACAAAGCTATTGCCGGCATTCCACCAAATAGTACCCGAAGGCCAACATTTGCAGAAAACATAAAGTTTATGCTCAATTTCCAATTTGGATATATGTATGGTCGTTATTTTATGTGGAATTTTTCTGGCAGACAAAATGATGTGCAAGGACAATTAGATAAATACAATGGAAATTGGTTAAGCGGAATTTCTGTCATAGATGAAGCAAGACTTGGCCCTCAAACAAACTTACCTTCAGATGTCTTAGAAAACAAGGGTAGAAATATCTATTTTATGCTACCGTTCTTGTTAGGGTTAATTGGCTTATTGTATCAAATTAAATGGGATAAGAAAAACTTCTTTGTACTCTTTATGTTTTTTGCCTTTACAGGCTTTGCCATCATATTTTACACAAATCCAAAACCTTTTGAACCAAGAGAGCGAGATTATGCAATTGTAGGTTCTTTTTATATTTTTGCTATATGGGTTGGCTTTGGCGTATTGGCTCTTTATGAATATTTGAAAAATTTTGCCAATAAGAAAATGGTTGCAATTGTTGTTTCAGCAGTTTCATTGGTAGCTGTACCAACACTCATGGGTTTTGAAAACTGGGATGATCATGACAGATCTAACAGGTATACCACACGTTTAAATGCACAATCATATCTAGAGTCTTGCGACCCAAATGCTGTTATGTTTACCATTGGAGATAATGATACATTTCCCCTTTGGTATATGCAAGAGGTTGAAGGTATTAGAACAGATATTAAACTGGTAAACACCAGTCTATTTGCTACAGATTGGTATATAGATCAAATGAAGCGCGCAACCTATGATGCACCACCTATTCCTTCTCAATTAAAACATGACGATTATAAATACGGTAGTTTAGATGCTGCTTATTATTTTGAAGAGTTGTTTCCAACATTAAAGGACTCTATCCTTTCAATAAATGAGTATATGCAATGGATAGAAAGCAAGAATAAGGTTACTTTTTATGATATTGATGGTGATGGAAATGAAGAGAAAGTATTACCAACCAGAAAAATTAGAATTCCTGTAAACAAAGAAAATGTTTTAGAGTATGGAATTGTTGCGGCCAAAGATGCAGATAAAATTGTAGATTATATAGACATTGAAATTGGCAGAGGTATTGCTAAAAATAGAATTCTAATGATCGATATTTTAGCAAACTTTGACTGGAAAAGACCTCTTTATTTTACAGGAGGTGCATTTGCAGACGAAGAATACATTTGGCTGAAGGACTATTTACAGCTAGATGGGATGGCTTATAAATTGGTTCCAATAAGAACCCCAATGAATGTTGAAAACCCAGACGGAACTGTAACAAAGAAAAGTCCGTTTGATATGGGACGTATTGATCCTGAGAAAATGTATGCCAATATCCAAAAACTAGATTGGAGAAATATTAATGATGGAAAAATCTATTTAGATGAGCAAACAAAAAGAAACTCAATCTCTATGCGTAATAATTTAATGCGTTTGTCTGATGCTTTTGCAGCGCAAGGCGATACGGTGAAGGCTTTAGAAATACTAGATCTCTCCATAGAAAAAATGCCTATTAGAGACTTTAGTCATTTTAGCTTATCTGTTGGATACCCAGAAATGTATTACCTACTAGGAGAGCCTATAAAAGCCAGAGCAGCAGCAGAAACTTTAATTAGAATTTTTAAAGAACAGCTCATTTGGTTGGCAGAACATTCTATTGAAAACACAGATTTAATCTTTGAAGAAATAGACAATAATTTGTTAATGTATCGAAATATTATTGCCACTCAAATAGATAGATTTGATACCGATGAGCAATACAAGACTGATAAGCAAGACGAGTTTATAGAAACAGTAAAATTATTTAGCCATCTAATGCCTGAAGAAGAATAGTTTTTATGAAATTTTACACCATTAAAACGCCCACAATAATTCAGAAATTCTTTTCTAATTATCGTTGGCGTTTTTCTTCTGTTCCAAAAGAAATTTATCTAACTTTTGACGATGGTCCTACGCTAGAAGTAACAAATTTTGTGTTAGAAGAATTAAAGAAACACCAGGCAAAAGCTACTTTTTTTTGTATTGGAAAAAATGTAAAAAAACACCAAAATATCTATCATAAAATACAAGAAGAAGGCCATTCTGTAGGCAATCATACCTTTAATCATCTCAATGGTTTACTAACTAAAAACACTCGCTATATTGAAAATATTCAACAAGCATCTGCTTACATTGTTAGTAAATTATTTAGACCCCCTTACGGAAGGTTAAAATCATCACAAGCAAGATTATTGCAACAAGAAGGCTATAAAATTATAATGTGGGATGTGCTTAGCGGCGATTTTGATAGGTCTATATCTCCTGAAAAGTGTCTAGAAAATGTTCTTAAAAAAACTACCAACGGAAGTATTATTGTAATGCATGATAGTGAAAAAGCCAAAGATAAAATCTACTTTGCACTACCTAGAATACTTGATCACTTTAGCCAAAAAGGATATCTATTTAAAGCGATTGTTTAGAGATACTGCTGAACCAAACCAATTAAAGTATTGGCATCTTGCTCTCCGGTTTGTCTCCATTTCATTTCACCATCTTTATAAATCATGAAAGTAGGATTTCCTTTTACGCGAAGCGCTTCAGCTAATGGCTCGTTCTTTTTGATGTCTATCTTAATTACCTTTGCTTTATCTCCTAGAGCAGCAGCAACATCTCGTAAAGTATCTAAATTATTGTCAGCATCTTCCCAATCAAAATAGAAATCTATTAAAACAGGTTCTTCAGCACTAATTAATTCACCAAACTTTGTCATTTTTAATCATTTTTCTTAGGGTAGAAACGCAATTAACTGCGTTTTCTTATCTACAAATATAACATTTCTAATGAATTCACCTGATTATCACCCTTTTTTTAGCTCAATTACAGTAATTTCTGGCCAAATACCTACCCTTCCAGGGAACGCATGATAGCCAAAACCTCTGTTTACATTTATATATCTACCATACTCTTCATACAAACCTGCCCATTGCTTGTATACATATTTTGAAGGACTCCACTTAAACCACCCCGGAATTTCAATTCCCATTTGTAAGCCATGTGTATGACCACTTAATGTTAAGTGATAGTTTAAATCATCTTGCTTAACTTCTGCCTCCCAATGAGATGGATCATGAGACATTAGAATTTTAAAATCATTTTTGTTTACTCCCTCAGATGCTTTAGAAAGATCTCCAGCTTGTTTGAAACTTTTCCCCCAATTTTCTACACCTACTAATGCAATTTTTTGACCATCTTTTTCAATATATCGATGTTCATTGCACAATAAATCAAAACCTATTTTTGGATGAATCTTTTTTATTTCTTCAAATTGAACTTCTTTTTCTTCTTTGCTTATTCCTCGAATATATTCTGCATAATCATGATTTCCTAAAACAGCATATTTACCATAAGGTGCATTTAGAGTCCCAAACATATCAATCCAATTATCCATTTCACTTGCCTTATTATTTACAATGTCTCCTGTAAATAATAACAAGTCTGAATGCTGATCATTAACCATATCTACACCATATTGTACCTTCTCTTTATTGGTAAAACTTCCTGAATGAATGTCTGAAATTTGGGTAATGGTAAATCCATTAAAAGCATCCGGTAAGTCTTTAAAAGATAGTTGATATTTTAAAACTTTATAATTATAGCGCCCTTGTATGATTCCATATAAAAATGACGCAAACGGAATTGCTGCCAACCCCAGTGCCATTTGTGAAATAAATTTACGTCTTCCGGAAATAGATTGGGTGGGATTAGTACCAAGCCATGAAATAATTTTTTGAACCAAACGAACTATGTCTTCACCAAATAAGATTATTAAAATAAATACTTTAGGAATTAAAATGGTAATCACCATTCCTGTTGCCATTTGAAACTGTTTTGTCTGACCAGAATTGCTAGGTGTGGCAAAAATAACATACAACAAGTTGAGGTATACCAACAATCCTATGCCTAACCAAACCCATCTAATTACCCGATTTTTAGTAACCGTTTTTACTGCCTGAAAAGCATAGTATTCGAGAACAAAAATGATTGCTGAAGCAATCAATAAGGGGATAATCCATCGTAACATAATTGGTGTGTTTTGTCTGCTCAAAGATACTTCAAAAAGAAAGCTCTAATTTTAACTAGCATGTTAAAGTTTTCTTTACAAAATGAGATACAAAACAGGAGTTTACATCAATCTTATTAAGAAAATAAAAACATACTCTAACCCTTTTAAAACTTAGATTAAAAGACCTAATATGATCATGCTCATAACTTATGACAATTTTTAGAGATTCTTTTTTTGGCAAAATTTATATTTTGTAGTTTTAACAATTCAATACCTAACTTCATGTCAGATAAAAAACGTCTTTTTTTACTCGATGCTTTTGCATTAATTTTTAGAGGATATTATGCCTTTATTAAAAACCCAAGAATTAACTCAAAAGGGATGGATACCTCTGCTATTTTAGGCTTCACCAATTCTTTACTTGATGTTATAAAGCGAGAAAAACCAGATCATTTAGCGGTTTGTTTTGATAGAGGTGGTAGTGCTGCTAGAACAGAGGCTTTCCCAGAATATAAAGCCAACAGACAAGAGACTCCAGAGGCAATTAAAATTGCAGTTCCTATTATAGAAAGTATTTTAAAAGCAATGAAAATTCCTGCAGTTGTGTTGGCAGGATATGAAGCTGATGATATTATTGGAACCTTAGCTAAAAAAGCAGAGAAAGAAGGATACCAAACTTTTATGGTTACGCCTGATAAAGATTTTGCGCAATTGGTTTCTGAAAATATTTTCATGTATAGACCTAGATTTGGGGGTGGCTATGAAACCTGGGGAATTCCAGAAATACAGGAAAAATTTGGCGTAGAAAGACCTGAACAAATCATAGATTTTTTAGGAATGATGGGAGATTCTGTAGACAATATTCCAGGGCTACCAGGTGTTGGTGAGAAAACTGCCAAAAAGTTCTTAGCGCAGTATGGATCTATGGAAAATTTGTTGGAAAATACTGCAGATCTGAAAGGTAAAATGAAAGAAAAAGTTGAAGGTGCTAAAGAATTGGGAATTCTCTCCAAAGAATTAGCTACTATTATGCTGGATGTTCCTGTAGACTTTCATGAAGAAAACTTTAAAATGTGCATGCCAGATATTGAAGCTACAAAAGCAATTTTTACTGAGCTAGAATTTCGAAGACTTACAGATAATTTTGTAAAAACTTTTACCACAGCAACAGATACAACTAACGCAATAACTTCTGAAACTGCACAGCCAAAGAGTTCAGCGCAGGTTACTTCGACTACGCTCAGCAACCAGAATGGTCAATTTGATTTGTTTGCTGCTCCAGGAACTGGAAATGTTTCAGAACAAGAAAGTGTTCAAGGATACAAAACTATTGCAACTACTGATCATTTTTATCAGCACGTACAAACACCGCTCTCTAGAAAAATATTGCTTAAAAAATTACAACAACAATCTTCTGTGTGTTTTGATACAGAAACAACTGGATTAAAAGCACTAGAAGTTGAGCTAATTGGAATTGCTTTTTCTTGGGAAATTGGAAAAGGATATTATGTTTCATTTCCAGAAGACCAAGCTGAAACGAAAGCTATTTTAGAAGAGTTTCGTGAGTTTTTTGAAAATGAGTCTATCCAAAAAATTGGCCACAACTTAAAGTATGATATTAAGGTACTGTCTAACTATGAGATGCCCGTTAAAGGTTCTTTATTTGATACTATGATTGCTCATTATTTGATTAATCCAGATATGCGACATGGAATGGATATTTTATCGGAAACCTACTTAAATTATCAACCTGTTTCTATTGCTGAGTTAATTGGTAAAAAAGGAAAAAATCAGCTTTCTATGCGCGTAGTTCCTTTAGAAGACCAAACAGAATATGCAGTAGAAGACGCAGACATCACGCTTCAATTAAAAGAACATTTTATAAATGAATTAGAAAATGGTAATGTTACTAAGTTGTTTAATGAAATAGAATTGCCGCTGGTATCAGTATTAGCAGCTATGGAAATTGAAGGGATTAATTTAAATACCGATTTTCTAAAGGAATTGTCTGTTCATTTAACAGATGATATCAATCGATTAGAGAAAAACATCTTTGAACAAGCAGGTGAAGAATTTAATATTGCTTCACCAAAACAATTAGGAATTGTATTGTTTGAAAATATGAAGTTGGTAGACAAACCTAAAAAAACAAAAACAGGTCAGTATTCTACTGCCGAAGATGTATTATCTTACTTAGCAAAAGAGCATGAAATTATTGCCAATGTACTAGAATATAGACAGTATAAAAAATTACAAAGCACCTATTTAGATGCATTGCCAAATGAAATAAACCCAAAAACGGGCAGAGTTCACACAGCCTATGCACAAGCAGTTGCTGCCACAGGAAGATTAAGCTCTACAAACCCTAATTTACAGAACATTCCTATTAGAACAGAGCGAGGAAAACAAGTAAGAAAAGCATTCATTCCAAGAGATGAAAATTATGTATTACTAGCCGCTGATTACTCGCAAATAGAGTTGCGAATTATTGCGGCTTTAAGTGAAGAAGAAACCATGATTGAGGCTTTTAAAAACGGAGAAGATATTCATGCTTCTACAGCAGCAAAAGTGTTTAACGTACCTATTGAAGAGGTAACCAGAGAACAACGAAGCAATGCAAAAACTGTAAACTTTGGTATTATTTATGGAGTTTCTGCCTTTGGATTAAGCAATCAAACAGATTTAACCAGAAAAGAATCTAAAGAACTCATTGATTTGTATTACGAAACCTATCCAAAATTAAGAAGCTATATGTCTGCGCAAGTAGATTTTGCAAGAGATAATGGGTATGTAGAAACCGTATTACAACGCCGTAGATATTTAAAAGACATTAATTCTAGAAATGCAATTGTTAGAGGAGCAGCAGAACGAAATGCAGTAAATGCACCCATTCAAGGCTCTGCCGCAGACATTATAAAGCTAGCAATGATAAATATCTATAAGCGTTTTGAAAAAGAAGGTTTTAAATCTAAAATGTTATTGCAAGTGCATGATGAATTGGTCTTTGATGCACATAAAGATGAGCTAGAGATCATAAAACCTATTATTAAACACGAAATGGAGCATGCTTTTTCAATGATAGTTCCGTTGGATGTAGAAATAGGAATTGGAGAAAATTGGTTGGAAGCACATTAAATTTTCAACACGATATTCATCATTAAAAAACTAACTAAAAAATTTGCTTCATTTTCAACACTTTAAAGAAGACATTTCTGGAATTTTAGTTCCAGAAAAATTTACATTTCCGTTTTATTACCAGCCGCATCAATTAGCTAAAGTAGCTACTAAAGAGCTACAAACATACTTAGAAAATCAAACAGATTTTATTCATGATTTTGGACTTCACAATGGAGAAAACAGCTATTCTATTGGGAAAATGTTTGGTGTATTAGTTGTTAAAAAAGCAGACAATACTCTTGGATACATTGCTGCTTTTTCTGGAAAATTAGCCGATAAAAGTTTGCCTGATATATTTGTGCCTCCAATTTTTAATATGAGAACCGAAGGAAGTTTTTATATACAAGGAGAAAAAAAAATTGAGGAAATTGGAGCAGAAATTCAGCTGCTAAAAAAAGACAAAACACATCTCTCTTTAAAAAAATCAGTACAAAAACTGAGTAAAAAAATTGAAGAAGATTTAGCTACCCAAAGAAAGAAAATGAAGACTTCAAAACTAGCAAGAAGACTTCGAAAAAAAGAAGCTAGAACAAATTTAGATGATAATAATTTTGAGATCTTCTCTAAAAAATTGATGCAAGAAAGTTATAACGATCAGTTTTTCTACAAAGAACTTCAAGAATACTATTCTTATAAAGTTGAAGAAAGTAAGAATCTACTGGCAGATTTTGAAAACAAGATTTCAAGTTTAATAACACTTAGAAAAGAGACCTCTGCTATTCTTCAAAATACCTTGTTTGAAAAATACCAATTCTTAAATCAACAAAAAGAAACAAAAGGATTATTGGCTATTTTTAATAACCCTCTGGCAAAACCTCCAGCAGGTGCTGGAGATTGCTCTGCTCCAAAATTATTACAGTATGCTTTTGAGCATCATTTAACTCCGGTTGTTATGGCAGAATTTTGGTGGGGCATCTCCCCTAATTCTGAAATTAGAAAACACAAAAACTTTTATCCTTCATGTCTAAGTAGGTGCAAGCCTATTTTAAATCATATGCTAGAAGGAATTAAAATGGACGAAAATTTATTACTAAAAAACCTAGCAGAAAAAGAAGAATTATCCATTATTTTTGAAGATGATGATCTAATAGTTGTAAACAAACCACCAGAGTTTTTATCGGTTCCAGGAAAAGAAATAACCGATTCTGTGTATACTAGAATTAAAGAGCTATACCCAACTGCTACTGGGCCATTAATTGTTCACAGATTAGACATGTCTACCTCTGGTATTTTAGTACTTGCCAAAACAAAAGAAGCAAACAAAATATTGCAAAGTCAGTTCATTAAACGAACTGTAAAAAAGAGGTATGTAGCCTTGCTAGATGGACATCTAACAGAAAAAAACGGAACTATACAGCTTCCTTTGCGTTTAGATATAGATGACAGACCAAGACAATTGGTAGACTTTACAAACGGAAAAAAAGCCAAAACTAAATGGGTGACTTTAGATCAAAACAACAATCAAACACGTATTCATTTTTATCCAATTACTGGTAGAACTCATCAATTAAGGGTTCATGCCGCCCATAAAGATGGATTAAATATGCCAATTGTAGGCGATGACCTTTACGGAACAAAACAAGACCGATTGTATTTGCATGCCGAGTTTATTGAATTTACACACCCAACTTCTAAAGAAAAAATACATTTTACAGTTCCTGCAGATTTTTAAAAAGCATATAAAAATGTTCTGATTTTACTCAAAGTGTTCTGGTTATTGTTTTTTAGTTGTTTTTCTTTTAATTTAAACCATTTTTTTCATACTTTCATTAAGTTATTTTTCTGTGTAAGAAAACACATAAAAACCTCCTCTAAGTTGATCGTCTCCTAAGCTCAACAATTAATAAAAATTAAAATTTTGTTATTATTAATATCAATGTCACTAGCAATTAATGAGGTCTATTTTAACATTTGTTTTTATCATAGTTGTTTTTAAACTTTTTGGTCAAAAAGTTCATCATCAAATGATTAGTTCTCAAGGAAAAACTTCGACAACTAATTCAGGAGTAATTGTTAAGCATACCATTGGTCAACTTTCTGTTACCGGCAATTTTAAAGGAAGTTTTTCTGTCCAACAAGGGTTTCAGCAATCTCTGTGGGCTAATTACCTTTCATCATCTGATAAAATACACATTACAACATCTCCAAACCCATTTACAGAGATAGTTAATTTTAATTTAAACAATATAAATGCGGATAAAGTAACAGTTCAAATTTTTGACATTAACGGCAAGCTGGTTTTCGGTAAAGAACAATTAATAACAAACAATCAATATACTCTAAATCTCTCTACATTATCTATTGGAACTTATTTAGTGAGATTATACGGTAAAGAGTTAAACCATTATACTAAAATCATTAAAATTTGAGAACCACCTATCTATTTATTTTCATAGTCTTATTAACTTTTAATGCTCTAGCTCAAGAAATTTATATGAGTACTGGTAATAATACAACCAGCTATGACTACAAAAGTTCTAATGAAAGTGATGAGAATTTAGAATTTAGAAGTGGGTCTGGAACTAACTTTGAAGTAGGTTACTTACATAGCTTTAACAACTATAAACTACTATATTCTATAGGTTTTGTTTACAACGAATTTAGTGCGGAAGCATCAGGTGCTGGTTCAAATTATTCTTGGAAAACAAGATACATGGGAATCATCAATAAATTTTCTTATAATCTTTCAAATTGTTGCTATAATACTGGATTAAATACTTTTTTAACTGCTGGTTTTAGCACCTCTACTTTTACTGGAGGTGATCAGTTTATTAATACTAATTATTATGACTTAGAAAAGAGTGAAGATTTTTTAGGAGTTAATCTTCAACCTTTCATAGGCTTAAATTCTCATTATAATATTGCACGAAACTTAAAATTAACTTTGGGTTACAATTTTTCTAAGGCATTTCATTTATTTAATAATTCAGAAGAGAAAATCTCATACAATACACATCAAATAAAAGTTGGCTTTCTAGTCTCACTTTACAGATAAACATAACAGCATGAAAAAAATATTAATAGCTTTATTGTTTTTTGGGTCTTTAAGTTATGGACAGACAAAAGGCATATCTTATCAAGCTTTAATTATAGATCCTATTGAACAAGAGCTTCCTGGTTTCAACAATAATCAGGCACCTCTCGCTAATAAAAATATCTGTCTAAAATTTTCATTTATAGATGAACTAAATTCGCTAGAATATGAAGAAATTTTTACCACTACAACTGATGATGTTGGGATGGTGAATCTAATTATTGGAACTGAAGACAGAACCGGTGGCTATGCAAGTTCTTTTGAAGATATTACTTGGAGTTCATTACCAAAAAATTTAAAAGTAGATTTAAGTGTAAATGATGGTTGTTCTAATTTTATTGAAATAAGCAATGCTCCATTCACAGCTGTTCCGTATGCATTGTTTGCCTTAAATACCGAAAACACACCGCTTGTATTAGACAATGAAGCAGAAATTATATTACTTAAATCTTTATTAGCAACTACTCAATTGGGAGCTGGTCTTAATACCGATGGAACCTACTCACCTAATGCATCTTCAAATTTTATTACTGGCGCTACTTCTCTAAATAATGCAGACACAATTTTAGATGGCCAAGTAAAAAATAATGAAACTACTATTACAACCAATACATCAGATATAGCTACTAATGCTGCAGCTATTGCAAATAATACAATTAGTATTAATACCAATTCAACAGATATTGCTGTAAATAGCTCCAATATAACAACAAACACATCAGGTTTAGCTGATAATACAACAGCTATTAATGAAAGGGTTAAAATAGCTGATATTGTAGATGATCTAACTACTGGTGGAACCATGCTCCCTTTATCTGCAGAGCAAGGAAAGGTTTTAAAGAATTTAGTAGATACAACCGTTAATATATTAGTTGAAGATGATCTTACATCTACCAGTACAACCAATGCTTTATCAGCAAACCAGGGAAGAGAATTAAAAGGAATCACAGATAATAATTCAACGGATATTGATACTAACACATCGGGTATAGCAACCAATGTAACTGATATCGGAACTAACACTACTAATATAGCTACCAACACATCGGGGATTGCTACTAACGTAACTAATATAGCAACGAATGTGACTGACATTGCAACCAACACATCGGGGAT
>Ga0209504_1000120_pt1 | contig 73738 bp, 60 predicted proteins | sample COGITO_mtgs_1005_FD_184791 | JGI IMG/M metagenome (GOLD analysis project Ga0209504, IMG submission 184791) | Pelagic marine microbial communities from North Sea - COGITO_mtgs_100511 (SPAdes) (version 2) | ecosystem: Environmental > Aquatic > Marine > Epipelagic ... | reverse complement strand
CCGATACAGAAATCGGCAAAACCACCATCGCCGCCGGGCTGCTGCACGCGGCACGAATGGCGGGGTTGTCGACTGCTGCGGCCAAACCGGTGGCATCCGGCTGCGTGCGCACAGTGGACGGTTTGCGCAATGACGATGCCCTGGCGCTACTCGGCGAATGCACCCTGGCGCTGCGCTATGAAGAGGTCAATCCGCTGGCATTCGAGCCGGCGATTGCTCCGCATCTGGCTGCGCGCGAGGCGGGTGTATTGCTGGATGTTGCCGCGCTGCAAGGGCCGGTGCAGGCGATTCTGGACAAACAGGCGGACTTCACCCTGGTCGAAGGTGCGGGTGGCTGGCGTGTACCGCTGGCCGGGGATGCGGCGCTTTCTGATCTGGCGATTGCCCTGCAGTTGCCGGTGATTCTGGTGGTCGGCGTGCGTCTGGGCTGCATCAATCAGGCATTGCTCAGCGCCGAAGCGATTCTGCGCGACGGCCTGCTGCTGGCGGGCTGGGTGGCCAATCTGGTCGACCCGCACACCTCGAGCCTTGGGGACAATCTGGCGACCCTGGCCGAGCGCCTGCCTGCACCCTGTCTGGGTTATCTGCCGCGCCTGGCCGAGGCCACGCCGGCTGCGGTTTCTGGCTATCTCAATCTCGATCTATTGCACCGCGCGCTATAAGCAGGCTAAGTGCCATAGCCTTTTGCTTGTACGTTTTTCGAGCAATTTCTGCTTCAATTAAAGCCGTTAGTGGTTTGCCATAGCGGGAGCTTGGGCATGGAAATTTCTGGAAGCGCTTTCAACTCGGGCATCAGCACCATTCAGTCCGGCCAGCGCCGGGTCGATCAGGCTGCGGCGGATATCGCCAGCAATGCGGTTACCCAGCCACAGCAGCCGACCTCCACGCCGCCGGCCAATCAGGTCAACCCTGCGCCGAGCTCGGCCGAGCAGACTCGTCCCGACCTGGCGGAAAGTCTGGTCGCCCTGCGCCAAGGTCAGAATGAGGCGGAAGCGGGCGCCAAAGTGGTGAAGACTGCCGATGAGGTGCTCGGCACCCTGATCGACACCACGGCTTGATACGCTTGCCCCTAGCGTAGTCCGGCTCTGTTACGGAGTTTTAGCAGTCAGGGGCGAGGAGTCATTGCATGCAGATTGGCGGCGCAACGTCTTATCCTGCGTCTGCAGCAACTCTACTGCCGGCTCGGCCTCTTGCGTCCAATGTTTCCCCTGATGTGTCCCCCGATATCACCCGCGCCGCCCAGGCGCCGCTAACTGCCGCCCAACCGCTGGCCGATGAGCAATCGGCGTCGGCGCGTGAAGAGGCCGATAAACCTGCCGACACCTCGGCCAATCCCGATAAAGCCAAAAGCCGCGAAGGCGAGCCCAGCCCGCAGCAGCAACGCCTTGAGCAACTGGAAATCGCCAAACTGGTCAGCCGTGATCAGGAGGTGCGCACCCACGAGCAGGCGCACGCTGCCGTCGGTGGGCGCTATGCCGGTGCACCGACTTACACCTATGAGCGCGGCCCGGACGGCAAGCGCTATGCGGTAGGCGGTGAGGTGGGCATCGACACCAGCCCAATCCCCAACGACCCCGAAGCCACCCTGCGCAAGATGGAGGTGGTGATTCGCGCGGCCCTGGCGCCTGCCGAGCCGTCGGCGCAGGATCGCCAGGTGGCGGCGCAAGCCCAGGCGCAAATGGCCGAAGCGCGTGCCCAGTTAGCGCAACAGCAGCGCAGTGAGGCAGAGGCCGCCAGCGAAGCGCGTGCCGAGCAGCGTAAACAAGAGGACGAAAAGAAGCCCAAGGAGGAGGAAAAATCCACCGCGCCCGTCCAGCAGGATCTGCCGCCACCACCTAGTCTTGATCTGTACAGGCAGCTCAGCGGTTTGCAGACGCCGGCCCCGGTTGTCGATCTGGTGGCCTGAACGGCGTTAGGGGTGCTTGACATTAAATAGGCATAAACGTATGTTTCAAACGCTTGTTTGATTAGCTCGGTTGCCAAGGGGCAGGCGAGCGCCGGGATTGCTCCCGAAAACGACCGAATATCCGGTCACCTACACACTAAGAATCCACCGCAGAGGTTAACCGCTATGCCTGATTACAAGGCCCCCTTGCGTGATATCCGTTTCGTACGCGACGAACTGCTCGGCTACGAAGCGCATTATCAGAGCCTGCCTGGCTGCCAGGACGCTACTCCGGACATGGTCGACGCCATCCTTGAAGAAGGCGCCAAGTTCTGTGAGCAAGTGCTTTCGCCACTGAATCGTGTAGGTGACACCGAAGGTTGCACCTGGTCCGCCGAAGGCGTGAAAACCCCAACCGGCTTCAAAGCTGCCTACAAGCAGTATGTGGAAGGCGGCTGGCCGAGCCTGGCTCACGACGTTGACCACGGCGGCCAAGGCCTGCCGGAGTCCCTGGGTCTGGTTGTCAGCGAAATGGTCGGCACCTCGAACTGGTCGTGGGGCATGTACCCAGGCCTGTCGCACGGCGCGATGAACACCATCTCCGAGCACGGCACCGACGAGCAGAAGCACACCTACCTGACCAAGCTGGTATCCGGCGAGTGGACCGGCACCATGTGCCTGACCGAGCCGCATTGCGGCACCGACCTGGGCATGCTGCGTACCAAGGCCGAGCCTCAGGCTGACGGTTCGTACAAGGTTTCCGGCACCAAGATCTTTATCTCCGCTGGCGAACACGACATGGCCGATAACATCGTCCACATCGTGCTGGCCCGCCTGCCCGACGCGCCGCAAGGCACCAAAGGCATCTCGCTGTTTATCGTGCCGAAGTTCTCGGTTAACGCTGACGGCACCGTTGGCGCACGTAACGCCGTTTCCTGTGGCTCGCTTGAGCACAAGATGGGCATCCACGGTAACGCCACCTGCGTGATGAACTTCGACGGCGCTACCGGTTACCTGATCGGCCCAGCCAACAAAGGCCTGAACTGCATGTTCACCTTTATGAACACGGCTCGCCTGGGTACTGCTCTGCAAGGTCTGGCTCACGCTGAAATCGGTTTCCAGGGTGGCCTGAAGTACGCTCGCGAGCGTCTGCAGATGCGTTCCCTGACTGGCCCGAAAGCACCGGAAAAAGCCGCTGACCCGATCATCGTCCACCCGGACGTGCGTCGCATGCTGCTGACCATGAAAGCTTTCGCCGAAGGCAACCGCGCCATGGTGTACTTCACCGCCAAGCAGGTTGATATCGTCAAGTACAGCAAAGACGAAGCCGAGAAGAAGCAAGCCGACGCACTGCTGGCTTTCCTCACGCCTATCGCCAAAGCATTCATGACCGAAGTTGGCTTCGAAGCAGCCAACCACGGCGTGCAGATCTATGGCGGCCACGGCTTTATCGCCGAGTGGGGCATGGAGCAGAACGTTCGCGACAGCCGTATCTCCATGCTGTACGAAGGCACCACCGGTATCCAGGCACTCGACCTGCTGGGCCGTAAAGTGCTGCAGACTCAAGGCGAAGCGCTGAAAGGCTTCACCAAGATCGTGCACAAGTTCTGCCAGGCCAACGAAGCCAACGACGCGGTCAAAGCGTTCGTCGAGCCTCTGGCCAAGCTGAACAAGGAGTGGGGCGACCTGACCATGAAAGTGGGCATGGCCGCGATGAAAGACCGCGAAGAAGTCGGTGCCGCTTCGGTGGACTACCTGATGTACTCCGGCTACGTCTGCCTGGCCTACTTCTGGGCTGACATGGCGCGCCTGGCTGCCGAGAAAATCGCTGCCGGCACTGAAGACGAAGCCTTCTACAAGGCCAAGCTGCAGACCGCTCGTTTCTACTTCGCGCGCATCCTGCCGCGTACCCGTAGTCACGTAGAGGCCATGCTGTCCGGCGCCAACAACCTGATGGACATGGACGAAGAGCACTTCGCTCTGGGCTACTAAGCCTTAGTTCCAGCGCAGGTCGAAAAACCGCTGCCCCTTGGGGTGGCGGTTTTTTTATGCCTGCCATCCTTGGCAGTCACCCAGCGGGCCGTCGCTGCGCGACGTTAAAAATCGCTCCTGGCCATTTTTTATGTTCAGCACATCCATGTGCTTCACCCCTTTGGGGCTTGCGCGCAAAAGCGCTCCCGGCGCTTTTGTGTCCGGCCATCCCTGGCAGCCACCCTTGGGCCGTCGCTGCGCGACGTTTAAAACTGTTCCAGACAGTTTTTATTTGGGCGAATAAAAAGTCCCAGGCAGCTTGTCGATTTGCCTGTCAGGTTCCGTGCGCATCGTGCTCGTTACAGGCAAACTACGCGGCGTTGTCCACTTTTATCGCTGTGTGGAGCCCGTCTTGTCGCGTCTTGCTGCTGTGCGCTTCAGTCATTTTCTGCCTTCGCTGCTGCTTCTGCTTGGCGGCTTGCTGTTGGCGCGGCTGGCGGTGCTGAGCGAGTTTTTCACCTCGCTGTTCAATGTGTTGCCGACCCTGTTGCTGTTACTCGGCGGCGCGTTCTGCCTGGTTTATGGCCGTCAGCGCGAAGTGTTTCTGCTGCTGGCGCTGTACCTTGGCTACTTTCTGCTCGATACCCAGGTCGATCATTTCCGCGCCACGGGACAGGTGCGCAGTGATGCGGCGCTGATTTTTCATCTGTGTAGCCTGTTGCTGCCGCTGCTCTACAGCCTTTACGCCGCTTGGCAGGAACGCACCCATCTGCTGCAGGATCTGATCGCCCGCGCCGCTGTGCTGCTGGCAGTCAGTGCGGTAGCGGTGGGCCTGGCGCAGCGCTTTCCCGAGGCATTGCTGCACTGGTTGTCGCTGGTGCGCTGGCCGGCGCTGCAGGTCGAGTGGCTGGCGCTGGTGCAGCTGGCCTACCCGGTGTTTATCCTTGGTCTGATTCTGCTGCTGGTGCAGTACCTGCGTGCGCCGCGGCCGTTGCATGCGGCGCAGCTGCTGGGGCTTTGCGGCCTGCTGTGGATGCTGCCGAACACCTTTATTCTGCCCAATGCGCTGAATGTGATGAGCAGCCAGATCATGCTGATTCTGGTTGCTGCGGTAGCACACGAGGCCTATCAGATGGCCTTCCGTGACGAACTTACCGGCCTGCCGGGACGCCGTGCCTTGAATGAACGCCTGCAGCGTCTGGGCCGCAGTTATGTGATCGCCATGGCTGACGTCGATCACTTCAAGAAATTCAACGACACCCACGGCCACGATGTCGGCGATCAGGTGCTGCGCCTGGTCGCCGCTCAGCTGCGCAAGATCGGCGGCGGAGGCAAGGCCTATCGCTATGGCGGTGAGGAATTCACCCTGGTGTTCCCCGGTAAGACGCTTGAGGAGTGCCTGCCCCATCTTGAAGTGGTGCGCCAGGCCATCGAGACCTACCGCATCCAGCTACGCGATAAACAGCAGCGCCCGCAGGACGACAAGCAGGGGCGGGCACGGCGGGCCGGCAGCGCGGCGAGTCAGGTGTCGGTGACCGTCAGCATGGGCGTGGCTGAGCGCGGGTTTGAGCAACGCAGCCCGGAAGAGGTGCTCAAGGCCGCCGACCAGGCGCTGTATAACGCCAAGGGCGCCGGGCGTAACTGTGTGCGCAGTTATGGCCAGCGGCGCGGGGCGGTCAAGCTGGATACCGCGCGGGGTAAGACCGCCGGCTAATGGCAGTGTATTCAGCATCCGCACTGTGATTGTTGAGGGCGCGCGTGAGCCGTAGCTTAAAGAGCTAATCCACGCTCTAGCTGACGGAGATGCCAGCATGCCCGAGTACAAAGCCCCCCTGCGCGATATGCACTTTCTGATCGACGAGGTCTTCGACTTTCATGCCGGCTACGCCGCGATGGGCGCCAGCGACGCCACCCCGGATATGGTCAGTGCGATCCTCGCCGAGGGCGCGAAGTTCTGCGAGCAGGTGCTGGCCCCGCTGAACCGCTCCGGCGATGAAGAGGAATGCCAGATCAACGACGGCGTAGTGACCACGCCCAAAGGCTTCAAGGAAGCCTTTGCCCAGTACGTCGAAGGCGGCTGGAATGGTCTGGCAGCCGACCCGGCCTACGGTGGTCAGGGCCTGCCACATTCCCTCGGTCTGTTGATCGGCGAAATGGTCGGCGCCAGCAACACCTCCTGGGGCATGTACCCCGGCCTGACCCACGGCGCGATGTCGGCGATTCACGCCCACGGCAGCGAAGCGCAGAAGCAGACCTACCTGAGCAAGCTCACCGAAGGCAGCTGGACCGGCACCATGTGCCTGACCGAAGCCCATTGCGGCACCGACCTGGGCCTGATCAAGACCCGCGCCGTGCCCCAGGCCGACGGCAGCTATGCGGTCAGCGGCAGCAAGATCTTTATCTCCGCCGGCGAGCACGATATGAGCGAGAACATCGTTCACCTGGTGCTGGCCAAGCTGCCCGACGCGCCGGCCGGCACCAAGGGCATCTCGCTGTTTATCGTGCCCAAGTTTCTGCCCAACGCTGAAGGTCAGGCTGGTGCGCGCAATGGCGTCAGCTGCGGCTCGATCGAACACAAGATGGGCATCAAGGCTTCGGCCACCTGCGTGATGAACTTCGACAGCGCCACCGGCTACCTGATCGGCGAGGCCAACAAGGGCCTCAATTGCATGTTCACCATGATGAACCACGCGCGCCTGGGCACCGGCATGCAGGGCCTGTGTCTCGGTGAAACCAGTTTCCAGGGCGCGATCAAGTACGCCACTGAGCGTCTGCAGATGCGTGCGCTGACTGGGCCGAAAGCGCCGGATAAAGCCGCCGACCCGATCATCGTCCACCCCGATGTGCGGCGTATGCTGCTGACCATGAAGGCCTTCAACGAAGGCAATCGCGCGCTGGCCTATTTCACCGCGCAGCTGATCGATCAGGCGCACCGCGGCAACAGCGCTGAGCAGCGCGAAGAGGCGGAGAACCTGTTGGCCTTCCTCACGCCGGTCTGCAAAGCCTTTATGACCGAGACCGGCCTGGAGGTAACCAACCACGGTATGCAGGTGTTCGGCGGCCATGGCTTTATCCGCGAGTGGGGCATGGAGCAGCTGGTGCGTGACTGCCGCATCGCGCCTATCTATGAAGGCACCAACGGCATTCAGGCCCTCGACCTGCTCGGGCGCAAGGTGCTCGGCAGCCAGGGCAAGCTGCTGCGCGGTTTTAGCAAGATCGTCCACAAGTTCTGCGAGGCCCAGGCCGAGCATCCGCAGCTCAAGGGCTATGTCGCACAACTGGCGACGCTCAACCAGCAGTGGGGCACGCTGACCCAGAAGATCGGCATGGCCGCGATGAAGAACCCGGACGAAGTCGGCGCGGCGTCGGTGGATTACCTGATGTACTCCGGATACATCACCCTGGCGTACTTCTGGTTGCGCATGGCCCTGGTGGCCGAGCAGAAGCTGGCGGCGGGCGCGAGTGATGCAGCGTTCTATCAGGCCAAGCTGGCGACCTGCGAGTTTTACTTCAAGCGCCTGTTGCCGCGTACCGCCACCCACCTGGCTGGTGCCGAGGCGGGCAGTGAGTGCCTGATGCGTTTGCCGGCCGAACACTTCGCCCTCTGACCGACGGTTACAAGCCTTGCAAAGCCCGCCATCCGGCGGGTTTTGCCATTACATAGAGCCTGTCTGGCCTAACAAACGAATGGTGACCTTCTGGTCATGACGCGACGCTATGTGTCTAAAAAGTTGTTCGGTTAGACTCCCTGCACATCTTTACACCTGCTGCTTCGTTCGAGGAATTGCCCCATGGCTGACTACAAAGCTCCCCTGCGCGATATGCGCTTCGTGCTCAATGAAGTGTTTGAAGTTTCCAAGCTGTGGGCCCAGTTGCCGGCCCTGGCTGAAGTGGTCGATGAAGACACTGCAGCGGCGATTCTCGAAGAAGCCGGCAAGGTCACCGGCGGGGTGATCGCTCCGCTGAACCGCAGCGGCGACGAAGAAGGTTGCTCCTGGGCCAACGGCGCGGTGAAAACCCCGGCCGGCTTCCCGGACGCCTATAAAACCTACGCCGAAGGCGGCTGGGTAGGCGTCGGTGGCGACCCGGTATTCGGCGGCATGGGCATGCCCAAGGCGATCTCGGCCCAGGTCGAGGAAATGGTCAACTCGGCCAACCTGTCGTTCGGCCTGTACCCGATGCTGACTGCCGGTGCCTGTCTGTCGATCAATGCCCACGCCAGCGAAGAGTTGAAAGAAAAATACCTGCCGAACATGTATTCCGGCGTCTGGGCGGGCTCCATGTGCCTGACCGAGCCGCATGCCGGCACCGACTTAGGGATTATCCGCACCAAGGCCGAGCCCCAGGCTGATGGCAGCTTCAAAATTTCCGGTACCAAGATCTTTATCACCGGCGGTGAGCACGACCTGACCGAGAACATCATTCACCTGGTACTGGCCAAGCTGCCGGATGCCCCAGCGGGCCCGAAAGGCATCTCGCTGTTCCTGGTGCCGAAGTTTATGGTCAATGCCGACGGTTCCCTGGGTGAGCAGAACAGCCTGTCCTGCGGCTCGATCGAACACAAGATGGGCATCAAGGCCTCGGCCACCTGTGTGATGAACTTCGACGGCGCCACTGGCTGGATCGTCGATGCGCCGAACAAGGGCCTCGCCGCGATGTTCACCATGATGAACTACGAGCGTCTGGGCGTTGGTATCCAGGGTCTGTCCCTGGGCGAGCGCAGCTACCAGAACGCCGTGGAATACGCCCGCGACCGTATCCAGAGCCGCGCGCCGACCGGCCCGGTAGCCAAGGACAAAGCCGCTGACCCGATCATCGTGCACCCGGACGTGCGCCGCATGCTGCTGACCATGAAAGCGCTGAACGAAGGCGGCCGTGCCTTCTCCAGCTACGTGGCCATGCAGCTCGACACCGCGAAGTACAGCGAAGACGCCGCCACCCGCAAACGCGCGGAAGAGCTGGTTGCCTTGCTGACCCCGGTAGCCAAGGCTTTCCTCACCGATATGGCGCTGGAAACCACCACCCATGGCCAGCAGATCTTCGGCGGCCACGGTTATATCCGTGAGTGGGGCCAGGAGCAGCTGATTCGTGACTGTCGCATCACCCAGATCTACGAAGGCACCAACGGTATCCAGGCGCTCGATCTGGTTGGCCGTAAAGTGGTCGGCAGCGGCGGTGCGTTCTACAAGCATTTCGCTGAAGAGATCAAATCCTTCACCGATTCCGCCGACAGCAGCCTGGCCGAATTTATCGAGCCGCTGAAAGGCGCCATCGCCAACCTGGAACTGATGACCGCCGACCTGCTGGAGCGCGCCAAGGCCAACCCGAATGAAGTCGGCGCCGCCTCGGTCGAATACCTGCAGGTATTCGGCTACACCGCCTACGCCTATATGTGGGCCCTGATGGCACGCACCGCGTTGGCCAAGCAGGATCAGGACGAGTTCTACGTGAGCAAACTGGGCACCGCGCGTTTCTTCTTCGCTCGCCTGCTGCCGCGTATTCACTCGCTGACTGCTTCGGTTAAGGCTGGTAGCGAGAGCCTGTACCTGCTCGACGCCGCGCAGTTCTAAGACACTGTCTCGGATCTGCTGCGCGTCGGCGATACTGCGTTGAAAACAGCCGCGGAATGCTCATTTACAACCAGTAAACTCCGCTTCCTTGGCTGTTTTCGCCTTGTCTCGCTCTAGCTCGCGAGACCCGAAACAGTGTCTACGCCTTACTTGTAATGCAAAGCCCCGGCCCAGTGCCGGGGCTTTTGCGTTTAAGGGCCTGGATTTTTCTGGCGCTACACCCAGTTGTCGCTTAGCAGATCCATGGCTTCCTGCCCGGCGCTGGCCGGCTCCAGTCGCGCCAGGTAGAGGCCGCTGCGGCCCTGGCTGGTCAGCCGCCAGGGGCCGGCTTCGTCTTGTACCAGCAAGCCTTGCCCGGCGTTCAGGCTCGCGGGCGCAGTGTCGACCCTGACGCACGTCAGGCCTGCGCCACTGCAGCAGTAGATAAACAGCACGGCGCTGCTGTCGAGCCACTGCTGGCCCTGCAGTTCGCGGTATTCCAGGCGGTGTTGCCAGCGATTACGACGGCTCATCAGATTGAAGTCCTGCACCGGACCATCAAGCAGTTCGGCCTGCACATCCAGCTCGCCGGGAAAGGCCACCACCGGGGTGTGGCTATCGAGCTCGAGGCTGATCTGCTCGGGCAGATTCAGGCGCAGGCCCGCGCCGCTGAGCAGGCCCAGGCTGCGGTCGATGCCGGGGTAATGAGAGAAGGGGCCGGCGCTTTCCACCCGCGCGCTGCTGATACGCCACTCAAAGTTGCTTAGACCCGCGTCAGGCGGTGCGATGGCCAGTTCCAGGGTTACGCCCTTGCCGTTCTTCCACGGCAGTTGGTGGGCGGTGCTGCTGTCGATAATACGGATGCTCACGGCGGTTGCTCATGCAGGCTGTTTGTATATGTATATACATTAACGTTTTGCGGCTGCACAGAGGCTGTGTGAGCCGAGCGCTGCCGTTGGTCTGCTGCTGGGCTTTGCTGTTGAACAGCATGCGCCGTCTATCTCGGTGATTTCTTCGGTTATGCCTTAGCGCGGGCATATGACGGTTGTAGCACGGCAGTGATTTTTCGGTGACGAACGGGGTTGACGACTGTATGGTCGAATTCTATTGTATATACAAGTTCGCTCAAGGAGAGTCCCATGTCCCCGTCCGCACCGCGCCTGCTTTGGCGCGAGCTCTGCCTCTTTGATGGCCTGACGACGCTGGCTGAGCCGATCAATCTGCTGGTGGCGGATGGCAAGGTAGCCGGCATATGGCCAACCAGCGCGTTTCCTGAAGCGATGGCTGAGGGCGCGCTCGAAGCCGGGCGTGGCGGGGTGATGACTCCGGGTCTGGTGGATTGCCACACGCATCTGGTGTACGCCGGCAACCGCGCCGGTGAATTCGAGCAGCGCCTCGAAGGTGCCAGCTACGCTGAGATCGCCAAGGCCGGCGGCGGCATCCTCAGCACTGTGCGCGCCACCCGGGCGGCCAGCGAGGATGAGCTGCTGGCGCAGAGCCTGCCGCGGTTACAGGCGCTGCTGGACGACGGCGTGACCACCCTGGAAATCAAATCCGGCTATGGCCTGAGCACCGCTGATGAATTGAAGATGCTGCGCGTCGCCCGCCGCCTCGGTGAGTTGCTGCCGCTGCGCATCACCACCACCTTGCTCGGCGCCCATGCCTTGCCGCCGGAGTTCGCCGGCGACAGCGATGGTTATATCGCCTTGGTGTGCAACGAGATGATCCCGGCGGCCGTTGCCGAAGGTCTGGTCGATGCGGTGGACGTGTTCTGCGAAAACATTGCCTTTAGCCCGGCGCAGTGCGAGCTGGTGTTCCAGGCTGCGCAACGCCACGGCCTGCCGATCAAGGTGCACGCCGAGCAGCTGTCCAACCAGGGGGCCAGCGCCCTGGCCGCGCGTTATCAGGGGCTCTCGGCCGACCATATCGAGTTTCTCGACGAGGCCGGGGTGCAGGCTATGGCCGGCGCCGGCACCGTGGCCGTGCTGTTGCCAGGGGCCTTTTATACCCTGCGCGAAACCCAGTTGCCGCCCATCGCGCTGCTGCGTCAGCACAACGTGCCGATGGCCCTGGCCAGCGATGCCAACCCCGGCACGTCGCCGATCTGCTTTCCGACCCTGACCCTTAACCAGGCCTGCACCCTGTTCCGTTTGACCCCGCGCGAAGCGCTGGCCGGTATGACCGCCCATGCCGCCCGCGCCCTCGGCCGCCCAGATCTCGGGCGGATCGAGGTTGGGGCTCCCGCCGATCTGTGCCTGTGGGATGTGCAGCAACCTGCCGAGCTGGCCTATGCGGTCCAGCCGGGCCGGCTGCGTCAGCGCATCTTCAACGGCGCCATTAGCTACCGCAAAGAGGTCAACAGCCATGCACGCTGATCGCAACTCCATGGACCTCTGGCAGGGTCGCGTCGATCCGGAAGCCGACAGCCCGCGCTGGCATCAGCGCATTCAGGAACTGAGTGCGGACAGCCAGCCTGGCGTGGCCCTGCTCGGTTTCGCCAGTGACGAAGGCGTGCGCCGCAACCATGGCCGCGTTGGCGCGGTAAATGGTCCGCTGGCGATGCGCAAGGCGTTGGCCAACCTGGCCTGGCATCGCCAGGGTGCGGCCTATGACGCCGGCGATGTGCTGTGCGCCGATGGCGATCTGGAAAGCGCCCAGGCGCGCCTCGCTCACAACGTCTGCGCGCTGCTGGATGCCGGGCATCTGCCCATCGTTCTCGGTGGCGGCCATGAGGTGGCCTTCGGCAGCTGGCAGGGTATTGCCGAACACTTAGCTGGTGGCAAACCTCGGATCGGCATTATCAATTTCGATGCGCATTTTGATCTGCGCGACCCGGCTCACGCCCGCTCCTCCGGTACGCCGTTCGCGCAGATTGCCGAGCAGTGCGCCTTACGTGGCTGGCCGTTCGCCTATGCCTGCCTCGGCGTCAGCCGCGCCAGCAATACCCGCGCCTTGTTCCAGCGCGCCGCCGAGCTGAACGTGCTGGTGCGCGAAGACCGCGAGATTCGCGAAGGCAGTTTGCCGGCACTTAGTGCCGAGCTGTCGGCCTTTATCGCCGGTTGCGATGCGATCTACCTGACCATCGATATCGACGTGCTGCCAGCCTGCGAAGCCCCAGGCGTCAGCGCCCCGGCAGCGCGTGGCGTGCCGCTGGCGCTGCTCGAGCCGCTGCTGGAAACCGTGCGCGACAGCGGCAAGTTGCGCCTGATGGATCTGGCCGAACTCAACCCCGAACACGATATCGACAGCCGCACCGCCAAGGTCGCGGCGCGGTTGATCCACTTGTTGACCCTGACCGGCTAAGCGCTACTTGGCCACTTCCCTGACAACAATAAATACAGAGGAATGCACAGATGACACCCTTCACCCAGCTCCGCCACGGCGGCAGCCCGGCACCCCGTTTGTTGCGCGCGGAGAGCCGTCATGTCTGAACAGCTCACGGCGTTTGCCAGTGTGTCCAAGGCTCGCGCCCTGGCTCGGTTGCTCGGCTACAGCCTGATCGGTCTGCTGATCTTCTTTGTGCCGTTCGAAATCGGCGGGCGCAGCACCATCCTCCTCGACCATGCGGCCACGGCCTTGCAAACCCATGCACGGTCGCTGGTGATCACTATTGCCCTGCTGTTTATGCTCTACGGCGCGCTGCAGCCCTGGATTAGCGGCAGCTGGCGCGGCGACCTGACGCGCATCGTGTTTAGCGTGCTCAAGGTGTTCGGTCTGCTGATCGGCGTGGCCTATCTGTTCCGTGTCGGACCTGAAGCGCTGTATCAGCCGGGCATGCTGCCGTTTCTGTTCGACAAGCTGGTGCTCAGCCTGGCGCTGATCGTGCCGCTGGGTGCGCTGGCCCTGGTGTTTCTGATCGGCTTCGGTCTGCTGGAGCTGGTCGGCGTGCTGATGCAGCCGGTGATGCGGCCGATCTGGCGCACGCCGGGCAAGTCGGCTATCGATGCGGTGGCCTCGTTCGTGGGCAGCTACTCGGTGGGTTTGTTGATCACCGACCGCATGTATCAGCAGGGCCACTACAGCGTGCGGGAGGCGGCAATTATCGCCACCGGCTTCTCCACCGTGTCGGCGCCTTTTATGGTGATCATCGCCAAGACCCTGGGCCTGATGGAAATCTGGAACCTGTATTTCTGGAGCGCGATGTTGGTGACCTTTGCCGTTACCGCCGTCAGCGCGCGTATCTATCCGCTGTCACGTCTGCCCACTGAAAGCCGTCCCGAGCCGCAGCTGCAAGCGGGCGAAAGCCGTATCGGCAGCGCCTGGCGTGCCGGGCTCAGCCAGGCTGCCAGTGCACCCTCGCTGCTCAGCGCGTTGCGCGAGACCTTTGTCGATGGCCTGCGCATGACCGCCGCGATTCTGCCGAGCATTCTCGCCGTCGGTCTGCTCGGCTTGCTCGCCGCCAAATACACCCCGCTGTTCGATGCCCTGGGCGTGCTGTTCTACCCGCTGACCTGGCTGTTTGGCCTGAATGAGCCGATGCAGGTGGCTCGCGCCATTTCTTCCGGCCTGGCGGAGATGTTCCTGCCGGCCATGTTGCTGAAAGACGCCGACGTGCTGGTCAAGTTCGTCACCGCCATCGTCTCGGTGAGCAGCGTGCTGTTTCTCTCTGCCTCGATTCCCTGCGTGCTGGCCACGCGAATTCCCCTGCGTCTGCGCGACCTGTTGCTGGTCTGGCTGCAGCGCACGTTCTTAAGCCTGTTGTTCAGCATTCCGCTGGGCTACCTGGCGCTCTACATGGGCTGGCTGTAAGCCGCCCGCACCTAACGATTTGTTGATAAGGAGCTTGTTATGAGCCTTTTCCGTGACACCGAAATCCGCGCCGCCCGTGGCACCACGCTGACCGCCAAGAGCTGGCTGACCGAAGCGCCGCTGCGCATGCTGATGAACAACCTCGACCCGGAAGTGGCCGAGAACCCCAAGGAGCTGGTGGTGTATGGCGGCATCGGCCGCGCCGCGCGCAACTGGGAGTGTTTTGATGCGATCGTCGAAGTGCTGACCCGCCTGGAAGACAACCAGACTCTGCTGATCCAGTCCGGCAAGCCGGTCGGCGTGTTCGAGACGCACAAAGACGCGCCGCGCGTGCTGCTGGCCAACTCCAACCTGGTGCCGCATTGGGCTACCTGGGAGCACTTCAACGAACTGGATGCCAAGGGCCTGGCTATGTACGGGCAGATGACCGCTGGCAGCTGGATCTATATCGGCAGCCAGGGCATCGTCCAGGGCACCTATGAAACCTTCGTCGAGGCCGGTCGCCAGCATTACGGCGGCAACCTCAAAGGTAAGTGGGTACTGACTGCAGGCCTGGGCGGCATGGGCGGCGCGCAGCCATTGGCGGCGACCCTGGCCGGCGCCTGCTCGCTGAATATCGAGTGCCAGCAGTCGCGTATCGATTTCCGCCTGAAAACCCGTTATGTCGACGAGCAGGCCAGCGATCTGGACGACGCCCTGGCGCGTATCGACAAGTACTGCAGCGCAGGCAAGGCGGTGTCCATTGCCCTCTGTGGCAACGCAGCGGAGATCCTGCCGGAGCTGGTCAAGCGCGGTGTACGCCCGGATATGGTCACCGACCAGACCAGCGCCCACGACCCGCGCCACGGCTACCTGCCGGCCGGCTGGAGCTGGGACGAATACGTGGCCCGCGGCAAAACCGAGGAGGCCGTGGTGGTCAAGGCCGCCAAGCAGTCCATGGCCGTGCACGTGCGCGCCATGCTGGCCTTCCAGCAGATGGGCGTGCCGACCTTCGACTACGGCAACAATATCCGCCAGATGGCCCTGCAGGAGGGCGTCGACAACGCTTTCGACTTCCCTGGTTTCGTCCCTGCCTATATCCGTCCGCTGTTCTGCCAGGGTATCGGCCCGTTCCGCTGGGTGGCGTTGTCTGGCGACCCTGAGGACATCTACAAGACCGATGCCAAGGTCAAGGAGCTGATCCCGGACGACGCTCACCTGCACAACTGGCTGGACATGGCCCGCGAGCGCATCAGCTTCCAGGGCCTGCCGGCACGTATCTGCTGGGTCGGCCTGAAAGACCGCGCGCGCCTGGCTCAGGCCTTCAATGACATGGTCGCCAGCGGCGAGCTGAAAGCGCCGATTGTCATCGGCCGCGACCATCTGGACTCCGGCTCGGTGGCCAGCCCCAACCGTGAAACCGAAGCCATGCAGGACGGCTCCGATGCCGTATCCGACTGGCCGCTGCTCAACGCCCTGTTGAATACCGCAGGCGGCGCGACCTGGGTGTCGCTGCACCACGGTGGCGGCGTCGGCATGGGTTACTCGCAGCATTCCGGCGTGGTAATCGTCGCCGACGGCACCGCCGAAGCCCGCGCCCGCCTCGGCCGCGTGCTGCGTAACGACCCGGGCACCGGGGTGATGCGCCACGCCGATGCCGGTTATGAAATTGCCGTAGATTGTGCCCGCGAGCAAGGCCTTGACCTGCCGATGATTGCCGTTACCCAAGGAGCCAATGCATGAGCCTGTTTACCCTGACCCCCGGCCAACTGAGCTTGGCCCAACTGCGCGCCGCCTATCAGGCGCCGCTGCAGTTAAGGCTGGATGCCAGCGCTCATAACGCCATCGAGGCCAGTGTCGCCTGCGTCAACGGCATCATCGCCGAAGGCCGTACCGCTTACGGCATCAACACCGGTTTCGGTCTGCTGGCCTCGACCCGCATTGCCAACGAGGATCTGGAAAAACTGCAGCGTTCGCTGGTGCTGTCGCATGCCGCCGGTATTGGCGGGCCGCTGGATGACGCCATGGTGCGTCTGATCATGCTGCTCAAGGTCAACAGCCTGGCGCGCGGCTTCTCTGGCATTCGCCGGCAGGTGATCGAGGCGCTGATCGCCCTGATCAACGCCGAGGTCTATCCGCATATTCCGCTCAAGGGTTCGGTCGGCGCATCCGGTGACCTCGCGCCGCTGGCGCATATGTCGCTGGTGCTGCTCGGTGAAAGCCAGGCGCGTTATCGCGGCGAATGGCTGCCGGCAACTGAAGCATTAGCCATCGCCGGTCTGCAGCCGATGACCCTGGCGGCCAAGGAAGGTCTGGCGCTGCTTAACGGCACTCAAGTGTCGACTGCCTACGCCTTGCGCGGCTTGTTCGAGGCCGAGGATCTGTTTGCGGCGGCCAGCGTCTGCGGCGGCCTGACTGTCGAGGCCGCGCTGGGTTCGCGCGCGCCCTTTGATGCGCGCATCCATGCTGCCCGTGGGCAACGTGGGCAGATCGACGCGGCGGCGGTCTATCGCCATCTACTCGGCGATAGCAGCGAAGTCGGTCGCTCCCACGAAGCCTGCGACAAGGTGCAGGATCCCTACTCGCTGCGCTGCCAGCCGCAGGTGATGGGCGCCTGCCTGACCCAGCTGCGCCAGGCCGCCGAGGTGCTGGCGGTGGAGGCCAACGCGGTGTCAGATAACCCGCTGGTGTTTGCCGCCGAAGGCGAGGTGATTTCCGGTGGCAACTTCCACGCCGAGCCGGTGGCCATGGCTGCCGACAATATCGCCCTGGCCATCGCCGAAATCGGCGCGCTGAGCGAACGCCGCACCTCGCTGATGATGGACAAGCATATGTCGCAACTGCCGCCGTTTTTGGTGGCCAATGGCGGGGTCAACTCCGGCTTTATGATCGCCCAGGTCACCGCTGCCGCACTGGCCAGCGAGAACAAGGCGCTGGCCCATCCGCACAGCGTCGACAGTCTGCCGACCTCGGCAAATCAGGAAGATCATGTGTCCATGGCTCCGGCCGCCGGCAAGCGCCTGTGGGAAATGGCCGCCAACACCCGTGGTGTACTGGCCATCGAATGGCTGGGCGCCTGCCAGGGCCTGGATTTTCGCGAAGGGCTGAAAAGCTCGCCGCTGCTTGAGCAGGCACGCCAGGCTCTGCGTGCGCAGGTGCCGTATTACGTGGAAGACCGTTTCTTCGCCCCGGATATTGAAGCCGCCAATGCCCTGCTCGCCGAGCGCGTGCTGACCCCGTTGTTGCCGAGCGGGGTATTGCCGTCGCTGGCGTAGGTTGGCGTTGAGCGCAGTGGGTAGGGTGGACAACGCGCAGCTTGTCCACCAGCTCAGGTGTGGCAACGGTGGGCAAGCAAAGCGTTGCCCACCCTACGTTGCGGCTTGTTGACGCGCTATTATCCGCGCATCGGGACAACCCCAAGGAGCCGCTGTGAGCAGTACAACCCCGCGCTACAAGGCGATTGAAGCGTTCCTGCTGGAGCGCATCCACAGCGGTGCTTACCCGGTCAATCATCAGATCCCGGCGGAAGAGCAGCTGGCGCGGGATTTCGGGGTCAGCCGGATGACGGCCAACAAGGCTATTCGCGATCTGGTGCAGAAGGGCTACCTGCAGCGCCAGGCTGGTCTGGGTACATTCGTTACCGACCGCAAGGCCGAATCATCGCTGCATGAAGTGCTGAATATCGCCAATGAAGTGCGCGGCCGTGGGCATGCCTACAGCAACGACATTATTCGCTGTGAAGCGCTGGCGGCAGATGATGAGGTGGCGCTGCGTCTGGGCCTGCGTCTGGGCGCCGAGGTGTTTCACAGCATTCTGGTGCACCGCGAGGATGGTGTGCCGATCCAGCTGGAAGACCGCTTCGTCAACCCGCGCTGGGTGCCGCATTACCTGGACAGTGATTTCTCTCGGCAGACGCCCAACGAGGTGCTGGTTAGCAGCTGCCCGATTTCCGATGTAGAGCATGTGGTCGAGGCGGTGTTGGTCGATCAGCAGGTGGCCGCCTGGCTGGCTATCGAAGTGGCCGCGCCGTGCCTGAGCGTGATCCGCCGGACTTGGTCGGATGAGCATCTGATCAGCTACGCCCGGCTGATCCATCCGGGCGATCGCTACAAGCTGCGTTCATCGCACAAGCCGCGCCGCTAAAACCGATCAGTTGTTGATCTGCTGCTCGACCAGTTCGGGATTGTCGATAAAACGGTTGCGGGTGCCTTGCAGGCTGGCGACTTTGTCGTTGCGTGCTTTTTCCTCGGCATCCGGCGGGTCCATCTGGTGCCACTTCTTGTACATCTGCACCTGGCCGACGATGGGCAGGTTGTACTCGACATGCATATAGAAAATCGCCCGCGCCACATTGCCTTTGGCTTCATCGCGCGGTTCCACTAGCTGGAAGCTGGTTTTCATGTCGCAGCCGATGTCGGCGAACTTGCTCGGCACGCTGTCATCCAGATCACCGAACTGCGCATTGCGCCGCACCAGCTCAACGCGGGTTAGCGCCGGGTAGAGGTTGTGCAGGTCGGAGGCCATATAGACGTAGCGCGGGTTCATGATTCCGCACTGGCGGTCGGTGACGCAGCGCAGCGCGCTTTTCAGCTGTTTGCTGCTGTAAATCGCGCTGGCCTTGAGTTGGCCGCTTTCCTCGGTGAACTCTTTACCGCAGTACAGCGTGCTGCCGCCCTGGCCATAAAGCTGGCTCCAGAACAGTTGCACGGCGGCTTTGGGATCGGAAAGCTGGTTCTGCCCGTTGGCCAGGGTGGGTAGGCTGATGCTGGCTGCCAGGCAGCCGATGGCAAGAAACAATGAGCGCATGTGTGGCCCCAATGACCGCCGTTGACGGGGTCTGTTGTTTTTGTAAGACAAGATCGAGTCTAACAAGACCTGCGTCACAAAATAAAGCCAAGCGTTTGCTCGGTTTTGCTGGGAAAGGTGCTGTGTAAGCTATGGCTTACACCGCGTGCTGCAGATCGCCACTATGCCGGGAACCGGCCGGCGACTAATCTGCTGCCCATGGACGTCGCGCAGGAAGCGCACTTTAGCAACAGGGATACGTGGGACAGCTGCCAGGATGGCAAGCAGATCAAGGATGTCAGTAAACAGTCTGCAAAGACCCCGCAATGCGGGGTTTTCTTTTTTATGGCATTCGCCAAACCGCATAATCCTTACCGAAGCTATCGCGTGATCACGCTAAATAGCGCGCTCGCCCGAGCAATCCGCACCGACTCGACGACAAAGTAGCAGTTGGCAAACGCCAGGCTTTTGCCGACCTTCTGCACATCGCTTTCGATGCTGATCCAGTCGCCGAGTTTGGCGGTGCCGGCGTAGTCGATGCTCAGGCTGCTGGTGACTATCGGCGTCGGTGGCTCTTGGGCGAAGGCGCTGTTATAGCCCAGGGCGACATCCGCCAGGCTGCTGAGTACGCCGCCATGCACCAGGCCGCGCGCATTGCAGTGTTTCTCCTCGGCGCGCAGGCCAATCACTAGGCCTTTATCGCTGCGCTGGTTGTAGATCGGCCCGAGCAAATCGAGAAAGGGGCTGCTGCGAAACAGCGGGGTAAAACCTGCCGGAACCATGTTCATCAGCGAAACCTCCTTTGCTCTGGGATATTCAGGCGGCCTGGCGCTGCGCCTGCAACTCGGCGAACCAGTTCAGCGTTTCATCCCACAGCGACTGCGCCGCCGGACGAAAGTAGCCCATATGGCCGATGGCACCGATGCTGGCGGCTGAGTCGATGGTCCGCGCCTGATAGGGCGCGGCGCTGTAGGCGGCCATAAAGGCGTCGCGCGAGGCGGGTGGGGCCCACAGGTCGTCCAGAGCATTGGCGGCAATGATTGGCGTGCTGACCTGAGCAAAGCGTTCGGCGAGATCGGGCATCTGCGGGTCTTCGAAGAAGTAGCGCGGGTAGCCGCACCAGCGCTTCCACTGTTTGTACACGCCCAGCGGCAAATCCTCGCCCATGCCCAGCTTGCTCCAGGCCAGGTAGCCCTTGTAGCGGGTCAGCAGTGGGCCGATCAGCCGCCACATGGTCAGCACGCGCAGTTGCTCGGCCTTGGGCATCCAGCCGTGCCAACCAGCACCCGTGCCAAAGGTGTAGAAACCCTGGACCTGATCATGGTTCGGCAGCAGACCGAAGGCATGCCCGCCAAAGGAGTGGCCGACCATATACAGCGGCCGCTGCGGATGACGGTGCTGGTCGACGGCGGCCGCCAGGTCGAGGTGCGCCCAGTCCAGATAGTCCATGGCAAAGCCGCGCAGGCTGGTCGGTTTCGATTGGCCGATACCACGATAATCGAGGGTCAGGGTGCTGTAGCCGCGCTGCGCTGCGTACTCGGCAAAGCGTCGGTAGAAACCCTGAGGCACGCCGGTGGCGCCGGCAATCACCAGCTGCGCCACCGGCTCCGGTGCGTGATAAAGCGTGGCGGTCAGCGGATAACCGTCGAGTGCCGGCAGCTGCACGCTTTCGCTAAGAATGGCTGGGGTATTCATGGGCGGACTCCTCCCGGAAACTGTTCGCGGGTCAGGTTGAACAGGGCAGTGGCGGCGCGTTTGAGCGGCTCGCTGCTGCCGGCCACGCGGGCTTGCAGCAGCCCGCCTTCATACAGCGCGACAAACAGTGCGGCGAGGTTATCCGCCTGTTCGCTGGGGTTGCCGTAGGCATGCAGTTGCGCACTCAATGCCTGACGCACGGCGGTAAAACTGCGCTGCAGAGCGGCGCGAATCTCCACATCCTCAGGCCCGCTTTCCAGGGCGATGGTGGCCAGCGGGCAGCCACGCTCGAACTGGCTGCTCTCCAGCTGCTGCAGCGCGCCTTGCAACCAGTTGTGCAGCGCCTTGAGCGGGTCGGTTTGCTGAGCAAAAAGCTGGCTGAACAGGCCGTCGATATGCCGGCTGATATGCTCGATAGCCGCCACCGCCAGTTCGCTTTTGCCGCCAGGGAAGTGGTGATAGAGGCTGCCCTTGGGCGCGCCGGCAATTTCCAGCAGTTCACTCAGACCAACGCCGTGCAGCCCCTTGCGTTGCAGGGCATCGGCCATGGCGTGAATCAGTTTGTCGCGGGTTGAGGTCTTTTTCATGGGCTAAATATATAGACCGGTCGGTCTATTTTGCCAAGGATTTTCTTCGCCATAGCCAGCCGATATGGCGCGGCATAAGTTGGCTTTGCTGTCGGCGCACCTTCAGGCGTGCCGCGCAGAGTGCGCCGGTGAGCATTTCCTTTAGCGCTTTTCCGCTACCATCTGCTTCTCTCCCGCATGCGATAAGGATTTCCCCATGTCCATCTCCACGCTGATTTTCCTGGCGGTTGTCGCCGCGCTGATCTTTTACGTGATTGGCATTTACAACCAGCTGGTGACCTTGCGTAACCGCTTTCAGAACGCCTTTGCGCAGATCGAGGTGCAGCTCAAGCGCCGCTATGACCTGATCCCCAATCTGGTGGAAACCGCCAAGGGCTATATGGCCCATGAGCGCGAAACTTTGGAGGCGGTGATTGCCGCGCGTAACAACGCGGTAACCGGGCTCAAAGCCGCAGCGGCGCAGCCGGGTAACGCGCAGAGCATGGCGCAACTGGGCGGCGCGGAAGGGCTGTTGAACAGTGCTCTGGGCCGCCTCAATGTCACGCTTGAGGCTTACCCGGACCTCAAGGCCTCGGCGAATATGCAGCAGCTCAGTGAAGAGTTGAGCAGCACCGAGAACAAGGTGGCCTTCGCCCGTCAGGCGTTCAACGATGCGGTGATGGCCTACAACACCTACAAGCAGGCGTTCCCGCCGGTATTGCTGGCCGCCAGCTTTGGCCATGCCCAGGACGCCAGCCTGCTGGAGTTCGCCGACAGCGCGGCGATTCAGGAAGCGCCGAAGGTGTCGTTCTAAGTTAAGGGCTCGGCACGATGAATTTCTTCGAGCAACAGGATCGCGCCCGGCGTAACAGTGGGCGTCTGCTGATTCTGATGGCGCTGGCGGTGCTTAGCCTGATCACTCTGACCAGTCTGGTGCTTGGGTTGGTCTGGCAGCTCTTTGGCCAAAGTCACTCCTCGCTGTGGTTGGCCAGTGACGCGCCAAACAGCGTTCTGCCTAGTTGGCCACTGGTGGGTTGTGTGGCGCTGGTGGTGATCGGCGTGGTGCTGTTGGGCAGTCTGTACAAGCAGCTGCAGCTGAGTCGTGGCGGCCAGGCGATTGCCGAGCGCCTGGGCGGACGCTTGATCAACCTGTCGCCACAGAACCTTGAAGAGCGTCGGCTGCTCAATGTGGTGGAGGAAATGGCCCTAGCCTCGGGTACCTCGGTGCCGCCGGTGTATGTGCTCGATGATGCCGGGATCAACGCCTTTGCTGCCGGCCTGACGCCGCAGGATGCAGTAATCGGGATTACCCGTGGGGCGATCTGCCAGCTCAGTCGCGATGAATTGCAGGGTGTGATCGCCCATGAGTTCAGCCATATCTTCCATGGGGATATGCGCCTCAATACGCGTCTGGTGTCGGTGCTGCACGGCATTCTGCTGCTGGGCCTGATTGGCGGTTTTCTGTTGCGCAGCAGCGGGCGCAGTGGCCGCTCCAGCCGTAACAACTCGGTGGCGATCGTGCTCGCCATTGGCGTCACTCTCTGGGTGCTGGGTTATGCCGGGACCTTTTTCGGCAACCTGATCAAGGCCGCCGTAAGCCGCCAGCGCGAGTTTCTCGCCGATGCTTCGGCGGTGCAGTACACCCGCAATCCAGACAGCATCGCCGGGGCTTTGAAGAAGATCGGCGGCAATCTGTATGGCTCACAACTGCAGGCCGGGCATGCCGCCGAGTTCAGCCATATGTATTTTGCCGCCGGCATCAGCCAGGCCCTGGAAGGCATGCTGGCGACCCATCCGCCTCTGGATCAGCGCATCCGCCGCATCACGCCAGGTTGGGACGGCCGCTACCCGCATGTGGCCGAGCTTAGCGCGGCAACGCCGGTGGCGGCAGCCAGCGATTCGGCCGTGAATCTGTATGACCTGAGTGCCTTTGTTCCCGGCCTGAGCGCCGCCGCGGCGAGTGAGGCGATTGGCGCCATTGGCGACCCACAGGCAGCGCATCTGCTGGCCGCGCGCAGCACCCTGGCGCAGCTGGATCTGGCCTTGAGTGAGGCGGCGCACAGCTGCAGTGGCGCCCAGGCATTGCTCTACGGCCTGCTGCTCGACCCTGTCGAGACACAAGCCGCGCAGCAATTACAGCTGTTGCAGCCGCGTATCGCCGCCGAGGTTGCCACGCAGCTTGAGCAGTTGCGCGAGCCGCTGCGCCAGCTGGCGCCGGGTATGCGTTTGTCGTTGCTGGATCTGGCCATGCCGGCCCTCAAGCAGTTGGCGGCCGATCAGTTCGCCGCGCTGAAGGCCAATCTGGCTCTGCTGATTCGTGCCGACGGCCGGGTTTCCTTGCTGGAATGGACGCTGCTGCGAATTGTCGAGCGCAATGTCGAAGGCGCGCGTGCGCAGACCAGCCGCTACCAGCTGCAGGAGCTGGCCGCTGAGACTCGCGTGGTGCTGTCGCTGCTGGCCCGTGCCGGCGGGGTGGATGAGCCGGCCGCGCAGCTGGCTTTCCAGCATGCCGGCAGCGAGCTGGCGTTCCCGCTTGAGCAACTGCTGCCGGCCAGCGCCAGTGGCTTGGCGGCACTGGAACCTGCGCTGCGCCGCCTGAGCCTGCTCTGGCCGTTGCAGAAACCGCAGCTGCTCAAAGCGATGGCGCGCTGCATCGAGCATGACGGCCAGATCAACCCCGCCGAGGCCGAGCTGATGCGCGCCGTGGCAGATATCCTCGATTGCCCGATGCCGCCCTTGCTCGCCGCACGTGGTTGACCGTCCGGCGGTGCGGCTTGACCCTGCGCCGCGGGCGGTAGACTGTAAAACGGCGGCGCACTGTCATGCCCTGGTCATCAAACCGGGCAATGCTGAACTGGCCAATAACAAGCACCTTTAGGGCGTTCGCCCCTTCATTGCACTGCCTCCTGACCCCGTCACGCCGTTTTTAAGCGGCAAGGAGAGAGCCATGAACCTGTTGCAGCCCGTCACCGCTGGGTTGTTTGATCCGCAGCTACAGCTTGAGGCCGAGCCTGATGCGCTTGAGGCAGATCTGCGCGGCGCCAGCATCCACGCGGAAATCATCCACACCATCGCCGCTATCGACCAACTGACTGCACACTGGCAGCGGCCCTCTGATCCGCCGCAGTTGCGCTAAGCAGTCCCGCGCCAGGCGACATGGCTGTCGCCTGGCGCTTTATCTGTTAGCCGTCGCAAAGGCCTGCAGCAAATCTTCGCTAAACGCCTGCTGGGCATCACTGGGGTGCTGGCCGCGATGGCTGGCCAAGTGAAACGGCACCTCAAAGCTCAATGCTTCGGCCTGCAGGGCGCGTAAACGGCCGCTGGCCAACCAGGGCGCGGCAATATGTTCGGGCAAATAACCGATATGCCGGCCAGAGAGGATAAACGCCAGGGTGCCGTCCACCTGCTCGGTCTGCGCCGAACTGGCTGCGCTCTGGAAAGGTTCGCGGGCTTGCACGAAACGGTAGGGATGATGCACCCGGTCGGCCTGCTGCAAGTCTTCCAGGCTGATCTGCGGGCGCTTGAACAGCGCATGCCGCTCCGCACAAAACAGCACCTGGCGCTCACGAAACAGCGGCTGATAGTCCAGCGCAGTCTGGTTGCCGGAGAAATAGCCGATGGCCAGATGCAACTGGCCCTGCAGCAGGCGGCGTTCCAACTCGGCTGGCATGGCGGTCAGCAGCTCAATCTGCACCGCCTGGTTGCGCCCGCGAAAGCGGCCAATGGCCTCGGCCACCTGTTCCAGCACGCTGGCTGCCAGGCCTTCGGACAAACCGATGCGCAGCTCACCCAGCAGTTTGTCGGCCATGCCCTGGGCTTCGCCCTTGAAGGTGTCGATGGCGCTGAACAGTTTGCGCGTGGCGCTTAGCACCTGCTCACCTTTGGGCGTCAGGTGAAAGCCGCCCTTGCCGCGCTCGCACAGACGAAAACCCAGGCGGGTTTCCAGCTTGGCCATCTGCGTGCTGATGGTCGACTGACCAATCCCCAGTTCACCCTGGGCGGCGCTGAAACCGCCGCACTCCACCACGGTGACGAACAGGCGCAGCAACTGCAGATCAAGGTCGCGTAACTGGCTGAGCATGCCGGCTCCAAACATTGCTGATGGTCGATGCGCCAGTAGATCACTTGGGTTTTCTTCGATGCAACTTGCCTAGCGAGTCATCTTCTTCACAAATACCACAACAAACAGCGCCATGGTAAAGCTGCCGGCAAACGCCTCGAAGGCAGCAATCGGCCGGGCCAGGCCGTGGGGGGTGATGTCGCCGTAGCCGAGGGTGGTGAAGGTCACCACGCTGAAGTAAAGACAGTCGGCGAGGTCGTCCAGGTTGGCCAGCCAGCCACGTTCCAGGGCCAGCCCCAGAGGCTGGTCGGCGTGTTGCACGCCGACCAGAAAGTACAGCAGGCCGCAGAAAACGATCAGCGCGATGGAGAACAGCACAACGTTCAGCGGTTTTTCGCCGTAGCCGCTGAACAGGTCGACCAGCCAGGACAGCGCGCGCCTGCCCGAGTAGCGCGGCAGTTGCCGGCGGCGCATAACCATCTCGCGGTGGAAGAACAGCCCGGCCTGCTCGAACAGCCCGGCCTTCTCCAGGTGCAGGCGCAGGTTGCGGTAGGTTTCCTCGGCCTCTTCAAAGCAGCGCCGGGCTGCAGCGCTGTCGCCCAGGCGCTGGTGCGCGCTGCCCTGGCGCTCCTGACGCAGACGGCGGTCCCAGATCACGTTGTCCAGGCGTGCGCCGTCCAGTTGTACGCCCAGCAGGTTGCAGTCGCGCAGGTCACAGCAGTGCAGGTTGGCGCCGCGCAGGTCGGCTTTCATCAGCGAACTGCCGCGCAGGTCGAGGCCGAACAAGTGGGCTTTCTGCAGGTCCGCGCGGTACAGGTCGCTGTCGCGCAGGTCGTAGCCGGTGCGCTGGTGGTGGTTGACCAGATCGATGCCGGCCAACTGGGCGTACTTGAGCTGAAAAGCGCGCATCGGCGCGCCGCTTTGCGCACGCTGGTGCAGGGCGGCGCACAGGCCATCGAGGCCGCGTTTGTCCTGATCGGCATCGAGCCAGAAGCGTTCATCGACCTGCAGCTCGCTCATAGCGCCGCTCTCCGTGGTGGTTTAGCAAGCCTAGTCGGCTGCTGGCGCTGCGAAAGGCTTGATCCGCTTACACATTGATAAATGGCAATGTCAGCGTGCGCCACTTCATATTTATCCGAAGCAAACCGCGCGGCAGGATGGTCTCAGCCCACTGGAAGTCGATGAGGTAGTTCGCCATGCGCCCGCTCATGCCCCTGTTACTGCTGTGTTGCGCCGTTGCTGCGCAGGCCGAAGAAAAAGCCCTGAACCTGTACAGCTGGTCCGCCTACCTGCCGGAGCAGGCGTTGCAGCGCTTCAAGGATGAAACCGGGATCACCGTCAAATACGACATCTTCGACAGCGCCGAAGCCCTGGACAGCAAGCTGCTCACTGGTGGCAGCGGTTATGACGTGGTTTTTCCAGCCTCCAGCGGCCTGGCCCGGGCGATTCAGGCCAAGGCCGTGCAACCGCTGGATCGCGCGCAGTTGCAAAACCTGGATAACCTCGACGGCGAATTGCTGGGCAAACTTGCCAGTGCCGACCCCGGCAACCAGTACGGCCTGCCGTACACCTGGGGCACGGTTGGTGTGGGTTTCAACCTTCAGGCGCTCGAACAACGCCTGCCCGGCGTGCCGCTGAACAGCCTGGACCTGCTGTTCAAGCCCGAGTACGCCAGCAAGCTCAAGGACTGCGGCATCGCGGTGATCGACTCGCCGCAGGAAGTGATCAGCATCGTCCTCAACTACCTCGGCAAAGACCCCTACAGCAGCGAGCGCGCCGACCTCGATGCCGTGGCGCAGTTGCTCACCCAGCTGCAACCGAACCTGCGTTACGTCGGTGCCGGGCGGCATATCAATGACCTGGCCAAGGGCGAAATCTGCCTGGCGCTGACCTACAACGGCGACGCCTATATGGCCGCAGCCAACGCCGCTGAGGCCAAGCAGCCGTTCGAGGTGCAGTACCGCATCCCGCGTGAAGGCACGCTGCTGTGGTTCGACACCATGGCGATTCCTGCCGATGCACCGCACCCCAAGGCCGCACACGCCTTTATCGATTACATGCTGCGCCCCGAGGCCATCGCCGAGCTGACCAACAGCGTGTTTTTCGCCAACGCCAACCAGGCCGCCACCGCGCTGGTCGACCCGGCGATCAGCGGCGATGCCGATATCTACCCCGATGACGCAGTGCGCGCGCGGCTGTTTGCCGAGCAACTGATGCCGCTGCGCCAACAGCGTGAGCGCACGCGCATCTGGACCACATTCCGCAGTCAGTATTGAGGACAAGGCAATGGAAGCATTCAACGGCAACGACCTGGCCTTCACCCGCGACAGCCTCTACGGCACCTTTTCCGAGCCGACCTACGCCGGCGTCACCAGCTTTATGCGCCGGCGTTACAGCCGCGATCTGCAGGGCGTAGACCTGGTGGTTAGCGGCGTGCCTTTCGACACCGCCACCACCAACCGCCCCGGCACCCGCTTCGGCCCGCGCGCGATTCGTGCGGCCTCCATCACCAGCGCCTGGGAGCGGCATTACCCCTGGGAGTTCGACCCCTTCGACCACCTGGCGGTGATCGATTACGGCGACTGCAATTTTGATCACGCCCTGCCGCACAAGATTCCGGCGGCCATCGAGGCGCATGCCGATCATATCGTCCAGGCCGGTTGCGCCATGCTCACCCTGGGCGGCGACCACTTCATCAGCTACCCGCTGCTCAAGGCCCATGCGCGCAAGCACGGCGCGCTGTCGCTGGTGCACTTTGATGCGCACAGCGACACCTGGCCGGACAGCGACGACAGCGAGCAGGGCGTCAGCCACGGCACCATGTTCTACCACGCCGCCCGTGAAGGGCTGGTCGATCCGTCACGCTCGGTGCAGATCGGCTTGCGCACCACCAATGACGATGTGATGGGCTTTCAGGTGCTGGATGCGCGTCACGTGCACCGCAGCACGCCGGAGCAGATCGCCGCGCAGATCCGTGCGCGGGTTGGTGATAACCCGGTGTACCTGACCTTCGATATCGACTGCCTCGACCCAGCCTTCGCCCCTGGCACCGGCACGCCGGTCTGTGGTGGCCTGAGCACGCATCAGGCGCTGGAAATTCTCCGTGCTCTGCGCGGTATCAACCTGGTAGGCATGGACGTGGTGGAAGTCTCGCCACCCTACGACAACGCCGAAGTCACCGCCCTGGCTGGCGCTACGGTGGCGATGGAGTTGGTGTGTTTGTATGCCGCGCGGCACAAATTGGGCGAGCGTTGAGAGGGAAATACGTAGGGTGGAAATCGCTGTTTATTTCCACCATTGGTGTCAGCGCGGCTGCCCATGGTGGACCGGTGAAGCGTGGTCCACCCTACGGCTTGTCTGGAGCCGTAGGTTGAGGTTGAGGAGCAACGCGACGAAGCCCAACGAGTGCTGTCTGCTCCTGTTGGGCTTCGCTGCGCTCAGCGCCAACCTACGGCTAGTCGGCGGCTAGCCGCTCGCACAGGCCGATGGGCGGCGGCAGAAACAGCCGCGCATCCATCAGCTGCGGCGTGCGCACGATGGGGGTGAAGTCCATACGGTCGAGGATGTCGCGCTGGATATCCACGCCTGGCGCTACTTCGATCAGCTCCAGACCGTCGAGGGTCAGGCGCAGTACGCAGCGTTCGGTGACGTAGAGCACCGGCTGGCCGCGTTCGGCGGCCTGATGGCCGGCGAAGGTGCGGTGTTCCACCTCGGCGACAAACTTGCGCAGCTCGCCGTCCTTGATGATGCGCAGCTGGCCGTTCTCGATGCGGATATCCTGCGGCCCGGCGCTGAAGGTGCCGAGAAACACCACCTGCTTGGCGTTCTGGCTGATATTGATAAAGCCGCCGGCCCCGGCCAGGCGTGAGCCGAACTTGGACACGTTGAGGTTGCCCGCCGCATCGGCCTGGGCCAGGCCGAGGAAGGCGATATCCAGGCCGCCGCCGTCGTAGAAGTCGAACTGATAAGGCTGATCGAGCAGCGCGCTGTGGTTGCTCGCCGCGCCAAAATCCAGCCCCGAAGCGGGTATGCCGCCAATCACCCCGGGTTCGGCGGTCAGGGTCAGGCGCTCGATCACGCCTTCCTCGGCCGCTACCCTGGCCACACCTTCCGGCATGCCGATGCCCAGGTTGACCACCGCACCGGCTTTCAGCTCGAGCGCCGCGCGGCGGGCGATCAGTTTGCGCACATCCAGCGGCATGGCTTTCAGGCTGTCCATCGGCACCCGGGTTTCGCCGGCGAAGGCCGGATTGTAGGCAGTGGCGAAGGTTTGCTGGTGGTTGGCCGGCTCGGCCAGCACCACGCAATCCACCAGAATGCCGGGGATCTTCACCTCGCGGGCATTCAACGAACCGCGTTCGACAATGCGCTCAACCTGGGCGATCACCAGCCCGCCCGAGTTGCGTGCGGCCATGGCGATGGCCAGGCTCTCGATGGTCAGCGCCTCGCGCTCGAAGCTCAGGTTGCCGTCCGCATCGCTGCTGGTGGCGCGCACCACCGCCACGTGGATCGGAAAGGTCGGGTAGAACAGGTAGTCCTCACCGTCGATCGGCATCAGCCGCACCAGCTCGGTGGTGGTGCACGCATTGAGCTTGCCGCCGCCGTGGCGCGGATCGACATAGGTGCCCAAACCAACCCGCGACAGTTGCCCCGGCTTGCCAGCGGCGATATCGCGAAACAGTTGGGAGATCACCCCCTGTGGCAGGTTGTAGGCCTCAATGCGGTTATCCACCGCGAGCTTCTGCAGCCCCGGTACCAGGCCCCAGTGGCCGCCGATCACTCGCCGCACCAGGCCCTCATGGGCCAGATGGTTAAGGCCGCGGCCCTTGCCATCGCCTTGGCCGGCGGCATACACCAGGGTCAGGCCCTGCGGCGCCTGTTCAGCGAGAAAGCGCTGCTCCAAGGCTATGGCGATTTCCTCGGCGAAGCCGATACCGACAAAGCCGCCAGTGGCCAGGTTGGCGTTATCCGGGATGCGCGCCACAGCGGCGGCGGCGGTCATGATCTTGCTCATAGCGGGTACTCGAAAGCGAAAGGGGCTAAATCACCTGTAGGAGCGGCCCATGGCCGCGAAATCTATCGCGGGCATGGAACTAGGCGTCCCCGCCGCTCCTACGGGTGTTGTGGCTTAGAAACTGCCAAACATAGTGCCTAGGGTAATCACCACCACCAGCGCCACCATCGGGAAAGCCACGGTGTTGACGAAGATAAATTTGTACGACTCGCGGTGCGTCAGCTTGCAGATCGCCAGCAGCGAGATCACCGCGCCGTTGTGCGGCAGGGTGTCCATGCAGCCGGAGGCCATGGCGGCGACGCGGTGCAGCAGCTCGGGGCTGATGCCAGCGGCGTTGGCCAGGGTCAGGTACTGCTCGCCGAGGGTCTTCAGCGCAATCGACATACCGCCAGACGCCGAACCGGTGATGCCCGCGAGGATATTCACCGCCACTGCTTCGGAGATCAGCGGGTTATCGGATACCCCCAGCACCAGGTCGCGAATGATCACAAAGCCGGCCAGGGAGGCGATCACCGTGCCGTAACCCACTTCGGCAGCGGTGTTGAGGATGGGCAGCATGGAGCCGAAGGCGCCGTCGTTGACGCTCTTTTTCAGGTCCATCCAGCGCTTCCAGTGCATGGCGATCAACAGCAGGATGGCCGTGCTGAGGGCGACGATGATGGCCCAGATGCCGATCAGCGACTTGGCGTCCTGCAGGCCGCCGAACTCCGGTTTGGCCAGGTAGCTGGTGTCGATGCTCGGCAGAATCTGCTTGGCCATCAGGAAGTTCAGGCCGATCACCACAAAGATCGGCAGCAGTGCTAGCCAGAAGCCGGGGATCGTGCGGTTGTCCTCGGCGACCGATTTGTCGGCCACCGGCTCATCGCGGTGCTCGCCGTAGCCTTCACCGGCAGCCATCAGCTTGCGCGACTGCGCGGTAAGCCACCAGGTGCCGAGGCCGAACATGATCAAGCCGGCAATCACCCCCAGGCCCGGCGCGGCAAAGGCGTCGGTGCCGAAGAAGGGATTGGGAATGGCGTTCTGAATCGCCGGGGTGCCGGGCAGGGCGGTCATGGTGAAGGTGAACGAACCGAGGGCGATGGCGCCGGGGATCAGCCGCTTGGGAATGCCCGCCTCGCGAAACAGCGCCGCGCCAATCGGGTACACGGCAAAGGCCACGACAAACAGCGACACGCCGCCGTAAGTGAGGATGCCGCACGCCAGCACAATGGCCAGAATCGCCCGCTCACTACCGACCTTGGCAACGATGCCATGGGCGATGGCGCGGGCCGATCCCGAGTCATCCATCAACTTGCCGAACAGCGCGCCGAGCAAGAACAGCGGGAAGAATTGAATCACATAGCCGCCCATGGCCTTCATAAACACCTGGGTGTAGGTGGGCAGCAGCAGGCCGATATCGCCGGCAAACAGCAACGCCAGCAATGCGAGCAGAGGGGCGAGAATCAGCACGTTGATGCCGCGGTAGGCGAGGTACATCAACAATGCGAGGGAAATCAGAATACCGAGGGTACCCATGGCTGGTTCCTTTTGTTGTTGTTTTAAGCACCGCTCTATGGCGACGCTGATGAGCTTGCTCGTTAAGTCAGGCAGCGAGGCAAAGCGTTGAGCAGACTAGAGCGAAAGCTGTGCCAGACGGGGCTACGACTTTGGTCTAGGTGGGTGAAAGGCTTGTGGTTGATGGGGGCGTGGGTTTTTAGGCGGTTTGGCGGGGGCGCCGGAGGAAAAGGGTGTGTCTTTATTCTTGGAATTAGTCCAGATGGCTGGACAGTTGAGTTGGCTTTAAGTCCAGAGTTTTGGATTTTTTACACCTGTAGGAGCGTTCGTACATTCCGTAGCCCGGATGGAATCCGGGAAATGCTCGGTTGTGCGGTACTTCCCGGATTACATCCGGGCTACAACTCTGACGCGAGCATGGATCGTGGGAGGGGCTTTAGCCGCGACAACAGCGGTTAAAAACTCGCCGCTAAAGCGGAATGCCGCCCAGCGCCTCCCACAGCACACGCACGGCTGGCTTAGCTTTTGTAGGAGCGGGGGGGACGCCTAGTTCCTTGCCCGCGATCTCTTGCGGGCTTAAAAGCATCGCGGGCAAGCCCGCTCCTACAGGGAATTGCGTTCGCGTTAGGCGGGCGCGCGACTGGCTTAGTCGTGCTTACCCAACCCATGCAGCGCCAGCTTGGCATACAGCCCTGCGCGGGAAATACCCAGGCGTTCGGCGGCCTGCTGGCGGTTGCCGGCCGTGGCCTGCAGGGCTTCGACCAGCGCCTGGCGCTCGGCCTGCGCCAGTTGCTCCGCCAATGTTTGCGTCACGGTGGCCGCTGGCTGCGGCGCAATGCTGTGCGCTGCGGGCGTCACCGGATCAACCAACAACGCCTGCACAGTCTGCGCATCCAGGCGCCCGTCGACATCCAGTTGGGCGCGCTCCAGCAGGTTGCGCAGCTCGCGCACATTGCCACGCCAGGGCTGCGCGCTCAGCAGGGCGAGGGCGTCGTCGCTGACTTCCAGCGGGGCCTGGGTGGAGCGATTGGCGATGTCGTCGAGCAGGTGTTCCAGCAGCGCCGGAATGTCTTCGCGGCGCTCGCGCAGCGGCGGTACGCGCAAGGCTAGGACGTTAAGGCGGTAGTAGAGGTCATCGCGAAACTGCCCGGCAGCCACCTTGGCTTCTAGATCGATATGCGTGGCAGCAATCACTCGCACATTCAGCGGTTTGACCTGATTGGAGCCCAGCGGCTCGACCTCCTGCTCCTGCAAGACGCGCAGCAGTTTGGCCTGTAGCGGCAGCGGCAGATCGCCGATTTCATCAAGAAACAGGGTGCCACCGTTGGCCACCTCGAACTTGCCGATGCGCGCCTTGCGGTCCGCGCCGGTAAAGGCGCCGGGCGCGGTGCCGAACAGCTCGGCCTCGACCAGGGTTTCCGGAATGGCCGCCACGTTGACCGCGACAAACGGCCCGTTGGCCCGTGGCGACAGGTTGTGGATGCCCTGGGCCAGCAGCTCCTTGCCGGTGCCGGTTTCGCCGCGCAACAGCACCGTGGCGTCCAGTTGCGCGGCGCGCCGGGCCTGGCGTTTGACCTCGCTGGCTGCGCTGCTGGCGCCGATAAACCCGGCGATGGTGTAACGCGCGCGGCGCGCCTTGGCCAGTTCGTGCTGGGTGGCGACCAATTGGCTTTGCAGGGTGTTGAACTTGGCCATCAGCGGCTTTAGGTGGCGGGCGCGGTCGAACAGTACAAAGCCCAGCGCGCCGACCAGGGTGCCGTCCTCATCGCGCAACGGAATACGGGTAACCACGAAATGCTCGCTGCCGAAGGCCATCAGGTCGAGCATGCTTGGCTGGCCGCTTTCCACCACCTCGCGCAGGCGGCTGGCCGGCAGCACCTCTTCGATCTCTTTGCCGAGCACGCTGCGCGGGTCGCTGATGCCGACTTTCTCGGCGTACTTGTCGTTGATCCAGACGATGCGCGCCTGGCGGTTGACCGCGATGGTGCCCTCGCATTGCGCGTTCAAATGGTCGAACAGCAATGGCATGGCCACGGCGCGAAAACGCTCGGGCGAAACGCCGATGATCAGGCCGTGTTGGTCGAGGTCGTCGCGGGCAATGGCCATGGGCGCAGTACATCCAGAATCAGGTGCGGCCGATTATGGGTGGCGCTGCGCGCAGGGGGCAACCGGCGGGCGCTATGCACCGTGCCGGCTGCGCTTGATAAAAGGTTCGCGGGCATGGAACTAGGCGTCCCCCCCGCTCCTACAAACGTAGGAGCGGGTCATGCCCGCGATAAACCCATGGCCGGTGCGTTACTGCGCCTGCAACAAGTAATGGCGCTTCTTGCCCAGGCTTAGCCGTCGGCCCAGTTGCCAGGCCTGCAGCGGCTGGTCCGGGTTGCTCTGGCGTTCGCCATCCAGCAGCAACCCGCCACCGCTCGCCAGGCGGCGTACCGCGCTGCGTGAGGGCTGCAAGTTATGGCGCAGCAGTAGATCGGTGAGGCTGAGTCCGCCAGCCAGGTCATCAGTGCTGACGCTTAGCTGCGGTAGTTCGGCATCCGTTTCCTGCGCCGTGAACAGCGCCAGGGCGGTGGCTGCGGCGTCGCGAGCGGCCTGCTCGCCGTGGGCCAGGGCGGTGGCGGCGTTGGCCAGGATGATCTTCGCCTGGTTCAGCTCGGCGCCGGCAAGGGCGCTCAAGCGCGCCACTTCATCCAGAGGCAGTTCGCTAAACAGGGCGAGAAAGCGCCCCACGTCGGCGTCGTCGCAATTGCGCCAGAACTGCCAGAAGTCGTACGGCGAAAGCTTGTCGCCATTCAGCCACACCGCCCCGCTGGCGGATTTGCCCATCTTGCGCCCGTCGCGGGTGGTCAGCAGCGGCATGGTCAGGCCGAACAGCGGCTGGCAGCCCTGGCGCCGGCCCAGCTCCACGCCATTGATGATATTCGCCCACTGATCGGCGCCGCCCAGTTGCAGGGTGCAATTGTGCCGGCGCGCCAGCTCGGTGAAGTCATGGGCCTGCAGCAGGGTGTAGCCGAACTCTTGAAAACTCAGCGAATGCTCGCGCTCCAGGCGATTGCGCACCGCATCGAAGGTCAGCAGGCGGTTGATGGAGAAGTGCCGGCCGACTTGATCGAGAAACTGCAGGTAGCCGATGCCGTCCAGCCAGTCGGCGTTGTCCACCACCAGGCCGTCGCAGGGGCCATCGCCCAACTGGATGTAGCGGGCAAAGCAGCCGGTAATCCCGGCGATGTTGTGCTGGATCTGCGCCTCAGTCAGCACGGGCCGGCTGCTGTCGCGAAAGCTCGGGTCGCCGATGCGCGTGGTGGCGCCGCCGATCAGCAGGATCGGCTTATGCCCCGCGCGTTGCAGGTGGCGCATCAGCATCAGCGCCTGCAAATGGCCAACGTGCAGGCTGTCCGCCGTGGCATCAAAGCCGAGGTAGAAGGTGATCGGGCCTTGGCTTAGCGCCAGGCGCAGGCCATCGAGGTCGGTGCTCTGGTGGATAAAACCACGGGCATCAAGCTGGTCGAGCAGATCAAGGGTGTTGCTGGGCATAAGTGTCTCCTGGTTAAGGCAAAGGCCTGAGGAGACTGGAGTGAGGGAGTGCTATCCGGGCCGCCTCAGGCGGATCGGACATGCAACAACGCATCTACCGCCTGGTGAGAGGGGGCAGGGCGTAATAGAACGCGGAAATTGGGCAGATGTGCTTGTGCATGGGGCGGCACTTTAAAGGCTGTGGCGGGCAAGTCAACCGCCCGTGGTCGGCGGCTTGCGCGCTGCCTGGCTGGTCAAGGCCCTGGCAGTTGAGGCACAGTGAGCCATCAAACCGCCATCCATGCAGCGCCGGCCATGTTTTTTCGACCGCGAACCAAACCGGGCAATGACAACAGTGCTGCCGTCGACGACCTGCAGGATGTCGGCCAGCGCTCGTTGATCCGCATGATCTTTGCCACCACCGGGCTGACCCTCGGGGTGTTCTGCATGCTGCAATTTATGGCCGGCAACTACCTGTTTGCCAGCTTTGAACTGCTCGCCACCGGCGTCCTGTTGTGGGGCGCCTGGCGCGTTGTCAGGGCGCGCAACCTGCTGCCCTGGATCTACCTCTACCTGCTGCCGACCTTCAGCTTTCTGCTGTACATCATCGTTATTCCCAACGCCTCGAAAACCGCCTTCGTCTGGGTCTACAGCATCCCCGTGCTGTCCTACCTGCTGCTGGGGCGCAAGCGCGGCAGCCTGCTGTCGCTGCCCTTCGTGCTCGGCGCCTGCCTGCTGTACCTCTACACCTACCCGATCCAGCTGGATGCGCAAAGCTTGATCGATCTGGGCAACGCGGTGTTCTGCGGGGTGATGATCATCATCTTCGTGCACCTCTACGAAACCCGCCGCGCCACCGCTCATCAGCAGTTGCAGCATATGGCGCGCACCGATGCGCTGACCGGCGTGGCCAGCCGTGGCAGCTTCCAGCAGAGCCTGGAACAGAGCATCCGCGAGGCGCAGCGCAGCCAGGCCAAGCTGGTGCTGGTGCTGGTGGTGCTGGATATCGACTATTTCAAGGCGGTAAATGACCAGTACGGCCACGATGCCGGCGACCAGGCCCTGCGCTATATCTGCAACAGCCTTAGCCAACGCCTGCGCGCCACCGACACCCTCGGCCGCCTGGGTGGCGAAGAGTTTGGCCTGCTGCTGCGCAACACCAATGGCCAGGGCGCCGAACCGCTGGTGGAAAGCCTGCGCGCGCAGCTGTGCAGCCAGCCGATGCGTTACGGTGATGAGGAGATTGCCCTGTCGGCCACCTTCGGCCTGGCCGAATGGCCCGTCGACGGCAGCACCGCCGAACAGCTGTACCGCTGCGCCGATCAGCGCCTGTATCGCGGCAAGGAACTGGGCCGCAATCGCCTGGTGGGGCGCGGCAGTTCGCAGGACAAACACAGCGACGAATAAGCCCGGCCTGCGCCGCGCGCAATCGCGCAGAACGCCCCTGTTGCGCCGTCTACACTCAACTCGGCTTATCGATAAACCGCTGCGTTGGCATGCCCCCGGGCGACCTCCTTGGCGCTGCAATTGGTCACTCAGGGACTTTTCATGACCGTCCTTTCCGCCTTTCTCAAGCAGGTCATCAAGCTCTGGCATTCGCCCGATCTGGCGCTGATCGGGCAGCGCCGCGAACGGCGCATGCGCATGCTTGCCAGCCTGGTATTGCTGCTGGTCGGCAGCCTCTGGGGCATCTTCTTCAGCCTGCGCGGCGAGTGGGGCATCGTGCTGATGGACCTGCTGATGATCCTCTGCGGCCTGGGCGTATTTATCCTCACCCTGCGCAACCGCGTGCGCCTGGCCAATCTGCTGCTGTTCGGCGTGATCATCCTGGTGATCGTCGGCACCACCTTGTTGATGGACCCGCACACCGCCGCCGCGCCGCGCGCGACCCACCTGTATCTGCTGCCGATTGCCGTGGCGGCGCTGATGGCCTTTCGCGATGAACGGCTGTGGCTGCGCTACGGCGTTGCACTGTTTTGCCTCGGTTTGTTTACCGTGCTGGCCTCCTCATCCTGGAGCCCAACCAGCGCCTACCATCTGCCGGATGACGTACGCATGGCCGGCTCCTGGGTGCAGAGCGTGGCGGCCATGCTGATGCTGTTTGCCCTGCTGCATATTCTGCAAAGCGACGCCGCCGAACGCTCGATGCTCGACCGCGACCTGCATGCCGCGCTGCGTGAACAACAGTTTGTGCTGCACTACCAGGCGCAGCTGAACAGCCGCGGCACAGTCACCGGCGCTGAAGTGCTGATCCGCTGGCAACACCCGCAACGCGGGCTGGTGCCGCCCGCCGAGTTTATCGGCCATGCCGAGAAAACCGGGCTGATTATCCCGATTGGCCAATGGGTGCTGGAGCAGGCTTTTACCCAACTGCGCGCCTGGAAGGACGACCCGCTGTACCGCGACATCAGCCTGGCGGTGAATATCAGCCAGAAGCAGTTTCGCCAGGCCAGCTTCGTTACCGACATGCTTGGCCTGATCGAAACCTACGGCATCGACGCACGCCGCCTCGAACTGGAACTGACCGAAACCCTGATCGTCCACGACATCGACGACCTGATGCGCAAAATGGCCGTACTGGTCGAGCGCGGCGTGCGCTTCTCCCTGGACGACTTCGGCACCGGCTTCTCCTCCCTCAGCCACCTCAAACGCCTGCCCCTCAACACCCTGAAAATCGACCGCTCCTTTGTCAGCGACCTGCTTACCGACGCCAACAGCCAAGCCATCGTGCGCACCGTCATCGCCCTGGCGCAAAGCATGGGCATGACGGTGATAGCCGAAGGCGTGGAAACCCAGGCGCAGCAGCAGTTTTTGCTCGATAACGGCTGTATGCAGTTTCAGGGGTATCTGTTTAGCAAGCCGCTGCCGTTGGGGACGTTTACAGCGTTTGTGGAGCGGCAGAATGGTTGAGGGGGAGATGTGGGCTGATTGGCCGCTGATGGGCAACAAAGCAAAAACCGCGCAGTGCGCGGTTTTTTGTTTGGGTAATGCTCAATGAGCTGCTGCAAGCCGCCTTCGTAGGGTGGGTTAGCCGCATCTGGCGATTGCCAGGCATCACCCCACTCGGCCTGCGGCGTAACCCACCATCGGTGCAACACGCTTTAAGGGCTGGTGGGTTACGCGCCGCGCCACTGTCGCGGGTGGATTTCGGGCGGTGTTGGCGACGCTAACCCACCCTACGGATCTACCAATGTCGCTGCTGCGTAGGGTGGAAAACTGCGAAGGGTTTTCCACCATGGATGTTCAGGTGGGTTGATTACAGGTTTGGCTCACAGTGGTCTGTACTCACCCTTTTATCAGGCAAAAGGGTGATCAAGGAAAATAAATCTGTCCCCATTTATGTAAAAGTGGGAACGGTCAGTCCCTTTTTGGGACTGATCGAACTGGTGTGCTAGTGGTTTCGGGGGGGCGGTTTAAACCGTGGTCTGTACTCACTCTCCCATCAGGTAACAGCTGATCAGAGAAAATAAATCTGTCCCCATTTATTTCAGGCCAGCTCCAGTCCGGGATGATGAATCCCAAATCGGGGCTGGCCTGAAAGGAGATAGCATGTCGTTACGGTGAGCCGAAGAGTTTGAATAACGCACAGCAAATGCTTGGAACTATTGGAGATCGTCGAAGATTTTCCGTCGCCTCTCTAGCGGACTATCGGTTCCGCCCACAGCTTCATTCCAGAGCAAACTATGATTTTTCCCGGTACTAGGCCATCGCGAACTGAGGCCTCGCCTACATACCTGGCAAATTCAACTCTATCTACAATTTCAGATTTAACTAAATATCCAGATTTTGCGGCTAGTTTCAATATAATATTAAAAATTCCAAACTCTGCCGTATTTTCATTGTAAGGTACTGTGTAGAGATTGGAGCTATCTTCTGAGCCAGACTCAATTGTTGGTACTAGGTACTCAAGCTCTCCGGGGCGATAGTTATCAATGTAGCCAGAATGTCTCTCTCTTACGCGAGTTACTACCACTTCTGTGTCGTTGTTGCCTCGATATTTAAGTGGGGCATAAATTTTTTCTGAGTTAATTAGGCTTTTTAGGATGACGTCAATACTTACTAGATTTTGGTTAAAGCGCATCACGGCTATCGGGGTGGCATCACCTTCGAAATTCGCTACATGTTGAGCAATTTTAACTAGTAATGCTGGTTCTGTACCTGCGCTCTCATGGCGCTTGGCTTGGTCAGAGGCCCATGCCGCGAGGTTCTCACTTACTCTCGCTTTACCGCGACCGCGTCTGGGATCTTCTGGTTCGAAGTCAATAACTCCGACAAAATCATCGGAGAATGAGTTATATACACTGCTTGCTCTAAGCGTCCCAACAGACGACACTCCAGTGCCGCCTAACCCGGTAATACACGCTAGCCCTGCACTGGGATCAGTCTCATCAATGTAAGTTAAGAACTTGGCTGAGTTGGTGAGGTGTTCCTCGATTACTTCATGTGAAAGTGTGTGCGCGACAGTAACTCGTCGTAACCACTTTAGACGATCTTCCTTCATCCATTCGCAGGAGTGTATAAGAGATAACACTCCTTCTACCTCTACGTATACATCAGTATCTAGCATTGGGCAAAGCGCCCCCACTAAATCAGGCAGAGTAATCGGCTTTTTCTGGCTGTTGAATGCAGGGGGGAACATTAGTAACTTCGCATACTTCTCACTCGTCAGTTTCAGTCTCACTCTTGTGGATGTCATGATGCTCAGCCCTGCTGGCTGGTTATCAAGCAAGAGAGGGCGGTGCCCAAGGCCATTCTGAAAGTGAAGAGTGCGCAGAGCTTCACGGCCCGCGTCAAAAGGGCGTGAGGTTACCCCCACCTCTTCGGAGATCATGAATGCGGAGAAGAAGCCGATCCCGAACTTACCTATGCGTTTCTTGCCCTTTGACAAAAGCCCCGGGCGCTCGGATTTCACTAAGGCAGACGATACGTAGCTTGAGCCAAAATCTATGAGCGGCCCGGTAAGGACAGCTTCGGACATACCGAGTCCGTTATCCTCAACATCTAACCAAAAGGTATTGGTGTCATCTTCACAAGGTCGGAGCCGAACGATAATTTGTCCCTTGTAGCCTGTACCGTCAGGCTCTAGCTCGCGGCGGAAGCGAATTGCGTCAGCAGCATTTTGAATCAACTCGCGCAAGGCAACGGATGGGTCATGCCCATAAAGCTGCTCACCGCCGAACATCTCTACAACTTTTTGTACCTGAGAAATTTTGACCTCTGCTTGCACAGGGCGCCAACCTTTAACAGTAACGAATTGCGCTAGAGCTCTAGGCGAGCGTGCGCCCTCGATGCGGCTGATGGCAAAGGACGGGAGCCTTAGGTCACGTAGGAGCGCGTATGCGGCTTGAAGTTCGCGGTTTGCCATCTGTATGGCGTCGTGAGCGATCCACCAGGCATCGGAATCCTCGGGTGCAAATGGCATCGTAGAATTGAAGATCAATGCTGTTGAGTCATGAGGAGACACTACTGGTGCTGCCAATCTGTTCTGGGCCCGCCAATGAAGTTCAGATATGCCATGTAAACGCAGCATTGCGTAAAGGAAGTCTGGCGCCCGCTTCTGATCTAATTGTGTCGCATCCGCGCAGCGGAGAAGGCAGCCTAGGAGCACGGGCCTTATCGTCCAAGTTGTTGGCATATCACTCAGTGCACCGCAGATTTCAGGCAAGCGAGTAGATAAGGCGGTTATGTCCCAATGGTGACTCGCAGCAATTTGTCCCATCAAGATTCCTGCGTGGGTGCGTAGCTGATCATCCTCAATCAAGTGAAAGGTATGTCCGCCGATTGAGACACTTAGTCCTGCCAGCGTAGTTGCACGCTCAGCATGTAGGCTACGCAGAACTTCGAAAAGAACTGCTGATAAAGCTTCGGGTGGGAGGTTCGCAGCATTCGTCGTGCTGCCGCTTCGCTCAGCCCATTCTGCGGCTGCATCTTTCCACTCAGGTGTGTTGCGCAGCTCCTCCAGCCCGCCTTCAAAGGCGGCAAGTGAGTTGGCATTATCATGAAGTAGGATCGCGCCGCCGAGCACGAACAGCTCCATGGGCGTTAGGCTCAGGCCTGGTCCAGCAATCTGGTCCACCCTGTTCCAGAGCGCGTCAAAGTGAGCCTCATCATGCAGCGTTAGATTTTGTACATCACGTTGGATCTCGCGTGACAGTACGGTGGCGTTTTTCCAGAATGATCTGTATGCGCTTTTCAAGCGATCTAGCTGCTGGTTGGCTACAGCGTCAGCCCCGTTGGCCATTGTCCGCAGCCAGATATTTGTTTGCTCAAATGTTGCCATGATTATTTGACTCACCTGGAAGCGGCTATAGATCGGGCTACTAGTTTTAAGCTAGTGAGGCGAATGGTGGGTATCGCACTCATCAGCTGTATCTATGGCCAATTGTGAATAGATTAGATAATCAAAATTAAGTCTTGAACTAAAGGGAGTGGTTTCCATAACCAATCCTTTTCTCTTGCACCATCTCTTCAAAGATTCTGCATCGTCCGACACCTCGGAAACTCCGAACACCCCCAAAACTGCGACCCCGCTTTCGCCCCTGATTTCACGGTCCGAATCAGCAGCGCACTCCCACATTTCGGGCATTGCCGCTCGGCTGTCGGATCACTTCGGCGTTTAAGGTTTTGCACATGCTCGCGCTGGGTGGCGAGGGTTGGTGCGCGGCGGCCGGTTTGCAGGGTGTGCAGCATGGCGTCGACTTCAGCCGCGCTAAATACCGGCTGCTGGAATGACTTGATATAGCGGATAAAGCCAATGCCCTGGGTGACGTTGGCCGGCACTTCTGTTTTAAAGGTGCTGCCGCCGACAAAGGTGATCACCGAATGCAGGTGCTCTGGGTTAACGCCAAGGGTGGCTTCCAGGGCTTTGAGGTGTTTGTAGTTCTGCCGCAGCGGGTTCTGGAATTTGAAGGTGCGTTTGTAGAGCTTCTGCGTCCACTGCGCCTGCTTTTCGCTGCCGAATATCCAGCCGCTCATGTTCTTGGTTTCCAGCACAAAGATGCCGTAAGGCGAGAGGAATACGTGGTCGATCTGCGTGGTGCCGTCGGGCGTGTTGAGGGTGACGTTGTGCAGGCGGCGGTAGGTGTGTTTGTCCAACTGCCAATGGGCGAATAAGCGCACCAGCAGTTCGCCAATATGGCCCTTGGCCCAAGGCGACTTGAGCAGGCCGAGCAGCAGCATGGCGGGAAGCAGCCAGGTCAGCATGTCGAGAACGGGCCGCAGGATGACGCTGTAGTCCATGCCTTCTTCCTTGAGCAATGCCGCTTGAGTGGCGCCCGTAAGCCGAGCGAGCAGGCGTGTCGGATTTCCAAATGCATGACACTGCCCCGGATAATGGCCAATTGCCTGCGCGAGCTCAAGGGTTCAACGACTAATTGCTAACAGCAGCGGTGGGCGAGTGGCTGTTTTGCATGGCTGCGCCAGCGTAACTGCGGCCGATCCAGAAGGGGGTATTGGGACGGCGTATCTGTGAGCCGATTAGCGAGCCTATTCGGCTCATTGCGTGAGCCGACGCCGCTTGGCGTATTCGGCGGCTTGTCCGCTATCAATAAAGTCGAAGACGAATTCCTTCGCATGCATAACGCTGTCGTAGCGCTTTTTCCCCTGCACATTATCTACAACCAGTTTGCAGCCAGCTGGCTCGATAATCACGGCCAGCTTAAAGCCTCGGTGTTTTATCGTGTGGCGGCCGTTTTTGCGTTTCCATTTGGCAGAGGCCAGGAAGCGTCTGAACCGACCTAGGCGTCGTCGGGCCTCTGTCGCCTCCCGCGTGCCGGTTAGCGCATCGCAGCAGTTGGTGCCAACGCCCATCTGCTCCCAGTGCTTATGCAGTACGTAGTGCACATAGCGGATCGCGGTACCGCACAGCTCGCAGTTGCCGGCGAGCTCGCCCAGGTCATCTTCGCCACTGTATTCCCATCCTGAGTCGGGCCGTATTTCCCCATGCTCGCGCGCATGGCAGCCCCGGCAGAGCGTTTCACAATCCGAATGGTCGTACTGCCAAGGCTTGCGCCCGCTGATGTAGTGCTTGTGGTGAACTTGCAGGACGACATCTGGCCGCCCACGGCCACACTCAACGCAGACGCCACCATCCAGCGCTATTACCTGCTCTCTGAATGCTGCCCACTGCTTGTCGGCATAAAGATTCGCCATCCCTAGCTCTCCCGCGGCTGTCCTTGTCAGCCCCTGAGGGCTCAGCGGCGCAATTCCAGTGTGCGTCGCCTTCAGACCAGCCTAGCTGCCTGGCGCACGGGTTGCGTAGCAAGCGTGGTAGCGGGTGCTACGACCGCCGCCGGGTAGGCGGGCTATTGCTTGGGACTGTAGTTCTGCTCAGGTACAGACAGTTCGTCAGCTGGCAGCAGTCTCAGCCAACCCAGTACCCGTGACTGATCGATATACCAGTGGCCTTCTCGTTGGGTAAGCCCCAGGTCTTCTCTGGAACTGCCAAAGGGGCCAGGGTTTTGCTGGGCGATTTGTAGGGTGCCGTTGTCGACGCTGGCAATAATCGCGACGTGACCGTAGCGGTTGAGCAGCGAGGGGGCGAACACCAGTAGGTCTTCTGCTTGCGGCTGCTCGGTGCTGCCGTTGCGAAACTGCAACATCGCCCGTTTGGCGTTCAGGCTGCCGTCGCTGAGGGTTGGGTCGAAGAAGTCTTTGGCGTGCCCGTAGGTGTCGGGCATGCGGTGGCCATGGCGCTCGAAGTAGTAACGCTTAACGAACTCCACGCACTGATAGCGCAGGCCCAGGTTGTAGCCGTCCGAGCTCAGGTTACGGCCCTGCACCGTATTGACCCCACCGTTGTAGTAAATCGCCACGCCATTCAACTCATCGAGCTCATCGCCTACAGAATGTTGGTCGTTGGGGTTGATGCGGGTAACGGTTGCATAAGTCGCCAGAGCGATCAAAGGCAGCAGAACACAGCTAGCGAGCAGGGCGATTCGGCGTTTGTTCATCGTGAGGGCTTTATAAGTTGGAGGGCGCGGCTGTGGTTTTGGGCTGGATCGTTCGCGCGGCGTAGAGCGGCATTAATCCGTGCTTGGATCTGCTGCCGTTGAGTGCCCGTTATCGGTGACATCGAGCCTGTAAAGCCTTTCTATATCTTGCCCCGTGCATTGGGTGCCATAGGTGCTGCCATAAACCAGTACGTCGTAGCGCCCAGCCTTGGTGGGAATACCCTGAATCACGCCATGCTTTTCTCTTTCGATATGGGTTAACTCCAAGCCATTGGGCAATGGCTTGCCTGGAGCTACCAGCAACTGGCTCATGGGGGTACTGGCGTTGATCACATCTATACGGATGCGATAGGGGGCTCCCACGACTGCAGCAGGAAGCTCCTTGGGCAGAAGCTCCGGCGCAGGCCTTATGGCGCAGCCGACCACGACATTACCGAGCATGAGGACTTCACAACCTGTTAGCGGAATGGCCATACAGAGAGTGAGCGTTTTTCGTAGCATGGTTGAACGGTCTCTGCAGGTGAGGCAGCTAGCGCGCCTTGCGTTCGATTTCTTCTATTTCTGCAAAGGCCTTTCGATGCTCTGCTTGCGAGGCGTAATCGCCGCTTATTTCCTTGGCGAACTTGCCGCTTAGAATTTCACCACTTTTGGCATCACGTGAAAAAGTGATCACAAAGCGTCTATTGTTCAGCGCCAAGTAGAGGTTGTAGTAGTCCTCGGGCTTGTTGGGTTCGGCGAACGCACTGTACGCATAACGAACACGTTGGCTAAGGTCTGGAGGGTTGTCGATGAGCGTCGTTCTATCCAGATCTGGGAATTCATCCCGTAACTCACTACTGGCAATCAGAGGCAGTTCAGCATACTGAGCCGCTGCAAAAGGCAACGGTCTACTGCGTAGCATGGTGATATTGCTTGCTCTGCCATCTGCTTCATTGCGCGGTTTGTATATGCCGTCGAGAAACCAGCGGCTTGCATCAAACATTTCTTCAATCTCAAAGCCGCCGTAATACATCATGATTTTCTTGGGCATTTCGCTTTCCTTGGCATTCAGATAAAGCCCGGTCGCTAAGCTGGCGATCAAGGCAATGCTCCACAACAACGCTTTACTCACGCGCCTCATAGCGGCTTGTATTCCTGCAAACTGGCAGGAACGCCGGTAGGTTCATTCCCGGAACGTACTGGTCGAACCGCGCCTTCTGCATCCAGCGGGTAGCCGATGGATTGCTCGTAGCCATCGCGGCTTTTGGCATGGCGAACCAGCATTTCATCTTCCGAGCTGGCCGTCTTCAGCGGTGGTCTCGGCGCCGACTCATTAGGCAGTTGTGCGTTGGCGTCTTTGCTGGCCTGCCGATGCGCAGCTAAGCGCCTCTGATAGTTGCTGCGCTGCAACTCATAACGATCAATGGCAAGTTTATCCGCGCGAACCCGCTGTCCTGCTGCTTTTAAGTTGGCGCGATCAGCGGTAGTGCCATAGGTGTTGTCGTACGTGCTGCGGCGCGGGAACGCCCATACAGATACTTGCGCCGCGTTGGCGATTAGTTGTGCAAGGCTTTTATCGTACAGCGGGTCTTCATCTTCCCTGACGTGAAATTCAGCATTAATCCCGAGCCCGGTGCGGCAGGCATAGGAATAGATTTTGCCACTCAAATCGAAGGCCTCAGGCTTGAGCATTTGTGCTTGGACGTCACGCATGCGGTAACTGTCGGCTTTATCCATTTCATAACCGAATTCAATACTGCCAACCAAGCCGTGGGAGAACATGTCGAGTTGCTTTATCTCGCGTTTCTTGCTGATGCGCAGGTTGATAAAGTCGAGTAAGTGAGCGATCGAATCCAGTTCGCGGTACTTTGCTCCATAACGTGTTTCTACTACCTCTTTCACGGCGTCGAGCAGGGGGCGTTCATAGCCCTCGGTGAAAATAAGGAAAATTCGCTGTGTGGCATCGTTAGCGCTGGCAGGCGGGTAATGGCGAATTTGCCGGATGCCTTGATTAATGAAACGCATCATGTTGCCTTTCTGCCTGCGCAGCCACTCTTCCATGGTCATATGCGAAGAACCGACTACGGTAATGAAGTCACGCTGCAGGGCGATAGGGATCTGCTGAATAGCGTGCTCGGCACTAGTCCTACCTTGATGAGGTGCTGTCATTGCATCCGTCCTTAGAAGCTAATGCCCTGTTGCTTGAGGTAATTGGCCGCATCCCGGCCCCAGCGAACGACAACGGATTGTGGGTCTTTGGTAAATACCCGCTCGGTATTGCCATAGCCATTGGTGTAACCGACAAAGCGCTGGCCATCGCCACATTCCACGCAGTAGAGCGCGTCTTCGACGGGTTGGCCGCTATTGCTGTCTATCAACTGGTACTGCTCGCTGTGCCTGGGCAGGATTTCTGGTGCGCTGAACGGCGCGCCGCCCGATTGAGTACCAACCAGTACGTCGCCTGAACCGGTGATGATGATCCCGCCATGAGCGGTGGCACTGCCAAGAAACGCAATGGGTTTTCCATTGACCAGGATGCTGCTTATGCCTTCGGTGACCGCATCGCCACAGGCCGTACTGTCACCGACTCGCAGGGTGGGTAGGTTGTTGATCAGTACATCCGGCGAACCACTGGTGGTCGGGTTGGTGCCATGCCCAGGAATGGGGCACGCATTTAAATCGCTAAGGCGGGAGGCGGGTTTTGCCATGGCTGTCGTCCTTGTGCCAAATCATCAAGCATTCTGAGCTCCATGGGATTTTTCCGATGTGGCTAGGTTCACTTTTCGAGGCGGTAACATCGTGCATGCGTCGGTAGGTTTGCTTCCAGTGAAGCATCCCTAGTTTCGTAGCCCCCTCCTCCAGGCCCCACAATACGGCCAACTAATGGGTGTTTTCTTCGGGCGGGCTGATTTGATTGCAGTCTCCCCTTACCGCTACACCATCATCCAGCTCCACGATATTCACTGTATGAAAGCTTCCAATCGAGTCCACCAGCCGGTTTTCCGCACCAGGGCTTTATAGTTGCCTGTGTCCGTTTTGAAGATGGTGGCCATCTTTTTCCTGGTCCAAAGCGTACTGCTGTACCGGCAATGTACTTTTGTACTGGCTTAGCTGTTTTTCTCGCAGACATGAAAAAGCCGCGCAGTGCGCGGCTTTGGAGTTGGTGGGCCCACACGGACTCGAACCGTGGACCAAAGGATTATGAGTCCTCTGCTCTAACCAACTGAGCTATGGGCCCTCAGAAGCGGGCGGATTATACCGGTGCCTTCTCGGCAGCGCCAACCGAATGGCGCGGGGTGAGGAAGTTTTGTGCGAAGGCGTCCGCATGGATCGCGCGGCTGATGACGAAGCCTTGGATTTGCTCGCACCCTTCGGCGGCGAGGAACAGTTCCTGGGCTTTGGTTTCCACCCCTTCGGCGATCACCGTGAGTTGCATGCTGCGGCCCAGGGCGATGATGGCGCGCACGATGGCGACATCGTTGCTGTCGTTGGGTAGGCCGCGCACGAAGGATTGATCGATTTTCAGGGTGTCGACCGGTAGGCGTTTGAGGTAGCTGAGCGAGGAGTAGCCGGTGCCGAAGTCGTCGATGGCCAGTTGAATGCCCAGGCTTTTCAGCTGATGCAGCAGGTTCAGCGCTTCTTCGGCCTGGTTCATGATGAAGCTTTCGGTGATTTCCAGTTGCAGCAGTTCTGGCGCCAGGTTGTGGTCTTCCAGCAGGCTGGAGATGCGTACCAGCAGGTGTGGCTGGCGCAGTTGCACGCCGGTCAGGTTGACCGACAGCGGGCCGAACGGTGCGTGCTGTTGTTGCCATTGCTGCATTTGCCAGCAGGCCTGGCGCAGTACCCAGTCGCCGAGGGCGATGATCAGGCCGGTTTCTTCGGCCAGGGGAATAAAGCGATCCGGTGGGATTTCGCCGAATACCGGGTGATGCCAGCGCACCAGCGCTTCGGCGCCGATCAGGCGGTTGCTGCTCAGGCTGCGCTTGGGTTGGTAGTAGAGCTGCAGTTGTTCCAGCTCGATGGCGCGGCGCAGTTCGCGCTCCAGGGCCATGCGTTCGGTGGCCTGGAAGGTCAGGTCGCGGGTGTACAGCTCGACGCGGTTACGTCCGCGCGCCTTGGAGCGGTACATGGCGGCGTCGGCATTTTTCACCAGGGTGGCGACATCGTCACCGTCATCCGGGTAGCGGCTGATGCCGATGCTGGCGCTGATAAACAGCTCCTGTTCGTCGAACTGGAAGGGCAGGCTGAAGCAGTCGAGCAGCTTGTGCGCGACCAGCTCGGCATCGCCATCGTGTTGCAGGCCGGGCAGCAGGATGATGAATTCATCGCCTCCGAGGCGCGCCACGGTGTCGATATCACGCAGGTGGGCTTTCAGGCGTACGGCAATGCTCTTCAGCAGTTGGTCGCCGACCGGGTGACCGAGGCTGTCGTTGATATGTTTGAAGCGGTCCAGGTCGATAAACAGTACGGCGCCCATGCGTTTGTCGATGTGCGCGTCTTCGAGGGCGGCGCGCAGGCGCGCTTCAAATAGCATGCGATTAGGCAGGCCGGTCAGCGGGTCGTGATGGGCCTGGTGATCGAGGCTGGCCTGGGCGTGCTTGAGCGAGCTGATATCGGCAAACACGCCGACAAAGTGGGTGATCTGCTGATCGCTGTCACGCACGGCGCTGATGGTCAGCCATTCCGGGTAGAGCTCGCCGCTTTTGCGCTTGTTCCAGATCTCGCCTTGCCAGTGCCCGGAGGCGCTGAGGTTGTGCCACATGGCGGCGTAGAAGGCGCTGTCGTGGTTGCCGGAGGCGAGCAGGCGCGGCGACTGGCCGAGGGCTTCGGCTTCGCTGTAGCCGGTGATGGTGGTGAAGGCGCGGTTGACGGCGGTGATGCGTTGCTGCAAGTCGGTGATCATCACGCCTTCGGCGGTGCTTTCGAAAACGGTGGCGGCCTGCTTGAGGTTTTCCTGCATCTGCTCGCGCTCGGTGATGTCGCGCGCGATGGTCAGCATGCAGGTGTCGCCTTCGATGGGGATCGGCTGCACCGACATCTCGCAGGTGCGCAGCGAGCCGTTACGGGTGCGGATCAGGGCGCGGAAGTCGCGCACCGAGCCGTGCTGTTGTACGTGCTCGAACATCCGCGTGCGGTCTTCCGGGTCGGCCCAGATGCCCAGTTGCAGGGTCGAGCTGTCGGTCGCTTCGTTAACGCTGTAGCCGGTGATGCGGCTGAAGCCTTCGTTGACGTCCAGCAGTTGGCCGTCGCTCAGGCGGGTGATCAGCAGGCCGTCGGGGGAGGCGTGGAAGGCCTTGGCGAATTTGTCCTCAGAGAGTTTCAGGCGCTGTTGGGTGTCCTTCAATTCGCTGATGTCACGTACTGCCACGACCAGGGTGCTGCTGTCATCCAGGGTGACCTTCTGCGCGGAAATCAGCGCGGTGAACTGGCTGCCATCGCGCCGGCGAAAGCGGCCCTCGATGTTGTGCGCGCTGCCCTTGCGCAGCATTTCCAGAATGCGTGGGCCGATGCCTTGCTCCATCCACAGGTCCAGCTCTGAGCTGGTATGGCCGATGGCTTCGGCGGCGCTGATGCCGAACTGCTGCTCGAAGGTGTTGTTGACCGCCAGCAGGCGGCCGTCGTGCAGGTTGAGCAGGGCGATGATGTCTGGGCAGCTGTGGAACACCGAGGCGAACTTCTGCTCCGACAGGGCCAGTGCTTGTTCGGTGCGCTTGGTTTCGGTGATGTCGATCAGCAGGCCACGCAGCATCTGGCTGCCATCCAGCGGCGAGAGTGTGACGATATCGCGTACCCAGACTTCGCGGCCGTCGGCGGCGAGCATGCGGTAATCCATGCTGTGGTCGCGCCCGGCCTGGGTTTCACTGCGGCAATAGTCGAGGGTGCGGCGCGCGTCATCGGGGTGCAGGATGCGTTCGATAAAGCCGGGCTGCAGCCAGTCCTGCGCCGGATAGCCAAGCAGTTTCTCTGCCTGGGGCGCGACATAGGTGTAGCGAAAGTCGCTGGGGTCCATTTGCCAGGCGACGGCGTTGAGGCTTTCCACCAGGCCGCGGTAGTGCTGCTCGCTGTTGCGCAGCTCGCCTTCGAGTAGGGCGCGGTTGTGCATTTCACTGCGCAGGCGGTGGTTGATGCGCAGGATGCTGAAGATGATCAGCAGGGCTGCCAACAAGCCGGGCAGGCCAAACAGCAGCAGGCTGCGCCAGAACGGGCGCTGGTCAAGCGGGTCGCTCACCCAGCGCTGCTGGATGTCGGCGATTTCACTGGGGGTGAGTTCGCCCAGCAGCTTGTCGAGAATGCTGGCCAGGATCGCTTGATCCTTGGGTACGGCCATGGCCAGTTGGTAGCGGTACGGGGTTTGCCCGCTGATGACGATGCCATCGAGTTTGAGTTGGCGCAGGTGCCAGACGCTGGAGGCGAGGTCGCCGACCATTGCATCGGCCTGCCCGGAGGCCAGTGCCTGCAAGGCGGCGGCGACGCTGGGGCGCGGCCAGAGGCGCAGATCGGGGTGTTTGTCGCGCAGCAGTTCGTGGGTGGCGTAGCTGTCCACCACGGCGACGCGCAGCCCTTGCAGGTCGCGCAGCCTACGCGGTTGTGGGCCTTGCTCCTGGCTCAGGATGACAATCGGGAAGTCGAGGTAGGGTCGAGTGAAGGTCAGGTACTGCTCGCGTTCGGGGGTGGCCATCAGGCTGGGCAGCAGGTGCAGTTTGCCGGTTCGGGCATCGGCTAGCACTTCGCTCCAGTTCTGTGCCGGGGCGGGGCGCAGGGTGACCGGCAGGCGCTGTTCGATCAGCCGCACGTAGTCGGCGGCGAGGCCCTGGTACTGCTCATTGTTGTCGATAAATTCGTACGGCGGCCAGTCGCGGTCAACGCCCAGGCTCAGTTGCGGGTTTTCCGCCAGCCAGGTTTGCTCGGCGGGCGTCAGCTCAAGGCTGAGGGCGGGCACGGTCCAGCAGGCCAGACACAACAGGAGGGTGGCTGCAACACGCGGCATGGGTTGGCTCGTTCGCTGGGCAATTAGCAAAAGTGTAGACCGCTTGGCAGGCCTTGGTAGTTGCCCATAATGCAAAACCCCCGGCAGGGCCGGGGGTTTTGGTGTTACTCGTCGAGGAAGGAGCGCAGGTGCTCGCTTCTCGTCGGGTGGCGCAGCTTACGCAGCGCCTTGGCTTCGATCTGACGAATCCGCTCGCGGGTTACATCGAACTGCTTACCGACTTCCTCAAGGGTGTGGTCGGTATTCATGTCGATGCCGAAGCGCATGCGCAATACCTTGGCTTCACGCGCGGTGAGGCCGGAGAGTACTTCGCGAGTGGCTTCTTTAAGGCTCTCAACAGTGGCGACATCGATTGGCGACTGCATGGTCGAGTCTTCGATGAAGTCACCCAGATGGGAGTCTTCGTCATCACCGATCGGGGTTTCCATGGAGATCGGCTCTTTAGCGATCTTCAATACCTTACGGATCTTGTCCTCAGGCATTTCCATGCGCTCACCCAGCTCTTCCGGGGTCGGTTCACGACCCATTTCCTGCAGCATCTGCCGGGAAATACGGTTGAGCTTGTTGATTGTCTCGATCATGTGCACCGGAATACGGATGGTGCGCGCTTGGTCGGCAATCGAACGGGTGATCGCCTGGCGAATCCACCAGGTGGCGTAGGTCGAGAACTTGTAGCCGCGACGGTATTCGAACTTGTCCACCGCTTTCATCAGGCCGATGTTGCCTTCCTGAATCAGGTCGAGGAACTGCAGGCCACGGTTGGTGTACTTCTTGGCAATCGAGATCACCAGACGCAAGTTCGCTTCAACCATCTCTTTCTTCGCGCGACGGGCCTTGGCCTCGCCGATCGACATGCGACGGTTGATGTCCTTGATTTCAGCCAGGGTCAACTCGCATTCGGCTTCCAGGGCAGACAGCTTTTGCTGGCAGCGCTGGATGTCGCCTTGCAGGTTACCGATGGCTTCGGCGTACTTGGCTTTGCCTTTGGCCAGGCCAGCGGACCACTCGACGTCGATTTCATTGCCTGGGAACAGGCGCAGGAAGTCGGCGCGCGGCATACGTGCATCACGTACGCAGAGTTGCATGATGGCGCGTTCCTGGGCGCGCAGGCGCTCCAGAGAGCTGCGTACACGTACAACCAATGCGTCGTACTGCTTGGGCACCAGCTTGATCGGCATGAACAGCTCGGCCATTTCTTTCAGCGCGGCAATGCCTTGCTTACTGTTACGACCGTGCTTTTTCAGGGCTTTCTTGGCAAGTTCAAGGGCGTCGCCAATCGCGGTGAAGCGGCGCAGGGCCTCTTCTGGGTCCGGACCGCCGTCGCCTTCTTCTTCCTCGTCATCGCTGGATTCAGCTTCGTCGTCGTCAGTTTCTTCGGCAGCATCGCCGTCTTTAACTGGGACAGGCGCAGCCGCTTCGGCGGGAACGATGCCGTCATCCGGATCGATATAGCCGCTGAGGACTTCAACCAGGCGACCACCATCGGTGGTAACACGGGTGTACTCGGCCAGAATGCTGTCGACAGTGCCGGGGAAATGAGCGATAGCGCCCATCACTTCACGGATGCCTTCCTCGATGCGTTTGGCGATTTCGATCTCGCCTTCGCGGGTCAGCAATTCCACGGTGCCCATTTCACGCATGTACATGCGCACTGGGTCCGTCGTGCGGCCGATATCAGTCTCCACCGCTGCCAGCGCTGCAGCGGCTTCTTCAGCGGCTGCCTCGTCGGTATCGGCGTCGGCCAACATAAGGGCGTCCGCATCCGGAGCACTCTCGTGTACGGGGATCCCCATGTCGTTGATCATGCGGATGATGTCTTCCACCTGCTCCGGATCAGAAATATCTTCCGGTAGGTGGTCGTTGACCTCTGCGTAAGTCAGATACTTCTGCTCACGACCCAGGGTGATCAACTCTTTGATACGAGACTGCTGTTGCGCTTTTCCGGACATAACACCCTATCCACTGAAGGTCTTGGCGGGCAAAAAACAAGCCGCGGATTATACCCGAGTAACACCCCTAAGCGCCAGTTGGACTCGGGATTACCGGTGATGCATTACGGCTCAGCAAGCTGCGCAGCTGATCTTTCTCTTCTGCGCTCAGCTCACTTTGACGGGCTTTGCGCAGCAAATGTTCCAGGCTGCGCTCGCGTTGGCGGGCTACTAGACTAGTTATAGTGTCGAAAAACTGTTGTTCAAGGTTGTCGGCTGAAATCAGCCATTCCTTTTCGGCCAGGGCGCGCAATAGACGGCCCTGTTCGGTGCCGTGCCAGCGTGCGATCAGTTGCAGTGAGCGCAGGTTGGGGCTTTTTTGCAGGGCGCCAAGCAAGGCGACCAGTAGCTGGGCATAGGTATCGTCTTCGGCGGCGAAATGGCTGACATCTTCGACCTTCTGCGCCAATTGTGGGTGGTGCAGCAGGGTGCGCAGGGCGCTCAGGTGCGGCGATTCGACGCTGACTGCGGTGCGTGGCGCGCGCGGCGCGAATTCGCCCTGGCCCTTCTTGCTCCACTTGCCGCCGTCTTTCTTCCAGTTGCCCTTGCCTTTGTTGCGTTCAAACTCTGGCGCGGGGCTGGGGTTTTCGTATTCGTTGCGGCTCGGCTCGACATCGTAATAGGCGCTGTCGGGAATCTCGGGGTAATCCGGGTAGTCGCTGGGCGGTGCGCTGCTCTGGCTCGGTTGGCTGCTGCGCGTGGCTGGCACCATCTGCTGCAAGGCTTCGCCGGACAGGCCGGTAATTTCGCTCAGGCGCTGGCGCATCAGGGCGCGCAGGTTGTTGCCAGGGATCTTGTCGATCAGCGGCGCGGCCAGGGTCATCAGGTGCGCCTTGCCTTCCAGGGAGCGCGGGTCGGCTTCTTCGCTCAGTTGTTGGAAGAAGTAGTCGGCCAGCGGCTGGGCGTGCTGGTTGATGCGCGCGCGGAAGGCGTCGGTGCCCTCGCTGCGTACCAGGGTGTCCGGGTCTTCGCCATCGGGCAGAAATAGAAAGCGTGCGCGGCGGCCGTCCTGCAGGCTCGATAGAGTCGCTTCGAGTGCGCGCCAGGCGGCGTTACGCCCGGCGGCGTCGCCATCGAAGCAGAACAGCACGCTGGGCACGACGCGGAACAGGCGTTTGAGGTGTTCTTCGCTGGTGGCGGTGCCGAGGGTGGCGACGGCGTTGCGCAGGCCTTGCTGGGCCAGGGCGATCACGTCCATGTAGCCTTCAACCACCATGATCTCGTCGAGGTCGCGGTTGTGCTTGCGCGCCTCAAACAGCCCGTAAAGCTCCTGGCCTTTATGGAATACCGGGGTTTCCGGGGAGTTCAGGTATTTCGGTTTTTCGTCACCCAATACCCGGCCGCCGAAGGCGATCACCCGGCCACGGCTGTCGCGGATGGGGAACATGATGCGGTCGCGGAAGCGGTCGTAGCGCTTGCCGCTTTCGGCATTTTCCACCAGCAGGCCGGCGTCGATCATCGCCTTCTGTTGCAGGCTTTCGCTGGCCAGGTGCTTGAGCAGGTTGTCCCAACCAGGCGGGGCGAAGCCCATGCCGAAGTCGCGGGCGATCTCGCCGGACAGGCCGCGACCTTTCAGGTAGTCAATCGCGGCTTTGCGTTGCGGGTGGCTTTTCAGCGCCTGCTTGTAGAACTCGGCGGCAGCGGTCAGCAGCGGGTAAAGCGGCGAATCCGTAGGCTGGCGCGGCTTGTTGTTGCGTCCGCCTTCCTCGCGCGGCACTTCCATGCCGGCGCGCTTGGCCAGGTCCTCGATTGCCTGGGGGAAATCCAGTTGGTCGTGGTCCATGACAAAACCCAGGGCGTTGCCGCCGGCGCCGCAACCAAAGCAGTAATAGAACTGTTTGTCCGGGCTGACGCTGAACGAGGGGGTTTTTTCTTTGTGGAAGGGGCAGCAGGCGGTGTAGTTCTTGCCGGCCTTTTTCAGCTGGATGCGCGAGGCGACCACGTCGACGATATCGGTGCGGTTGAGCAGGTCATCGATAAAAGACTGTGGGATCAGGCCGGCCATAGGCGCTCAGAATACTGTCATGCGCTGGGGCAGAACAGGGTGGGGCAAAAACTAAAAGACTCCGATCGTCACCCGGAGGTGGCGCGGAGTCTAAAAGCGAAACCCGGCCGAGGCCGGGTGTCAGGCGTTGCTTGTAGCTAATCGTGCAGGCGAAGCTGCGGTGATTAGTACAGGCGAACGCTGCGGCGCTGCTCGCGCTGCACTTTCTTGGCGTGACGCTTAACAGCGGCTGCTGCTTTGCGCTTACGCTCGGAAGTCGGCTTTTCGTAGAATTCACGGCTGCGAACTTCAGCCAGAACACCGGCTTTTTCGCAGGAGCGCTTGAAACGACGCAGAGCTACGTCGAAGGGTTCGTTCTCTTTAACTTTGACGGCTGGCATCCAGGGCTTACCTTCTTTATTACCGGGGGTAACGTTACTCCTGGCAGATGGCGCTGGAGAACGTAGGTTTTTAAGGGTTGCGGATGTTACCGCCTCATCGCGAGGAATGCAAAGCCTCTGATCGAAAAGCGCTGGCCGGCTCGCGCCAGCGGCCATTATCATGCGCGCCTTCGAAGTTGCACACACTACTACAAGGCACTGCCCATGCTGGTTCTGGGATTGGAAACCTCCTGCGACGAAACCGGTGTCGCGCTCTACGACAGCGAGCGCGGTCTGTTGGCCGACGCGCTGTTTAGTCAGATCGATCTGCACCGTGTGTATGGCGGCGTAGTGCCGGAGCTGGCCTCGCGCGATCACGTCAAACGCATGCTGCCGTTGATCCGCCAGGTGTTGAGCGAAGCCGACTGCGTGGCGACTGACATCGACGCCATCGCCTATACGGCCGGCCCCGGCCTGGTTGGCGCGCTGCTGGTGGGTGCGTCCTGCGCGCAAGCGCTGGCCTTTGCCTGGGATATTCCAGCACTCGGTGTGCACCATATGGAAGGCCACTTGCTGGCGCCGATGTTGGAAGAACAACCACCGGTTTTTCCGTTCGTCGCTTTGTTGGTGTCGGGCGGGCATACCCAGCTGGTTCGTGTCGATGGCATCGGTCAGTACCAGCTGCTCGGCGAGTCCCTGGATGATGCAGCGGGCGAGGCGTTCGACAAGACCGCCAAACTGATGGGCCTGCAATACCCCGGTGGCCCCGAGATTGCTCGTCTGGCGCTGAGCGGCACGCCTGGGCGTTTCAAATTCCCACGGCCGATGACTGATCGCCCTGGGCTGGAATTCAGCTTCAGCGGCCTGAAGACCTTTACCCTGAACACCTGGCAGCAGTGCCAAGCGGCAGGCGACAACTCTGAGCAGACCCGCTGTGATATCGCCCTGGCGTTCCAGCAGGCGGTGGTCGATACCCTGACCATCAAATGCAAGCGTGCACTCAAGCAAACCGGGCTGAATAACCTGGTCATCGCCGGCGGTGTGAGCGCCAACCAGGCGCTGCGCCAGTCGCTGGAGAAGATGCTCGCTGAGCTGAAGGGTGAGGTGTTCTACGCCCGTCCGGCGTTCTGCACCGATAACGGCGCGATGATCGCCTACGCCGGCTGCCAGCGCTTGCTGGCGGGGCAGCATGAGGATTTGAGCATCAAGGTGCAGGCGCGTTGGCCGATGGAGCAACTGCCGGCGCTGTAGTACCTGCGGGATGAGGCGGATTCACGCGGTCGATTTAGAAATGCCGCTCACGGCCAGCGAACAGATCGCGTAAATTGCCGCGATGGCGCCAGACGATCAGACCGGTCAGTACGCAAACGGGAAGCAGTGCGTCGGGCTGTTGCCAGGCCAGCAGTGGCAGGGTCAGCGGTGTGGCGATCAGTGCAGCCAGCGAGCTGGTACGGGTCAGGACAAAGGTCAGCAACCACGCGGCAACGGCCAGCAAGGCGGCGGGCGGGTACAGACCCAGGAGCATGCCGGCGGCCGTGGCGACACCCTTGCCGCCACGGAAGTTGAAGTACAGCGGATACAGGTGGCCGACAACGGCTGCCAGGCCGACCCAGGCTTGTTGCTGCAGGCTGAAGTCGAGCAGGCTGGCGATCAGTACCGGCAGCAGGCCTTTGAGTAGGTCGCCGATCAGCGTGAGGATGGCCAGGCGTTTGCCGGCGACGCGGAACATGTTGGTGGCACCGGGATTGCCCGAGCCACTGACGCGCGGGTCCGGTCCGCCGCTTAGGCGGCTGAGCAGAATGGCGAAGGACAACGAGCCGAGCAGGTAGGCGAGGATCGCCAACAGCCAAAACATGGTATCCATTCCGGGGCAAGGGAGCCCTGATTCTAACTAGGTGCGGCAGCCTTGTCGTGCCACGGAGAGCGTGCGTGGACACAGTTTTTATCGAGGGTCTGGAAGTCGATACGGTAATCGGCGCCTACGACTGGGAGCGCACCATTCGCCAGTGTTTGCGTCTGGACCTGTACCTGGGCTGGGATAACCGTCCCGCTGCCGCCGGTGATGAGCTGGACAAGGCGCTGGATTACGCCAAGGTCTCGCAGCGGATTCAGGCGTTTGCCAGCGAGTCGCAGTTTATCCTGGTGGAAACCTTCGCCGAGCGGCTGGTCGAGTTACTCATGGCTGAGTTCCAGATTCCCTGGGTGCGGCTCAAGCTGACCAAGCCCGGTGCGGTGCCGGCGGCCAGCGGTGGGGTGGGCGTGGAGATCGAGCGCGGATGTCGCTAACTCCCGTTCTACTTGGCCTGGGCAGCAATATCGGCCGCGAAGCGCACCTGTGCGCCGGCCTTGATGCGCTCGCTGGTCTGCTCAGTGAGATGCGCTGCTCGCCGGTGTTCGAAAGCCAGGCAGTGGGCATCAAGAGCGGCCCGTTCTTCAATCTGGTGGTGGCCGGCTACAGCGAGCTGCCGCTGGGTGAGCTGGACCGTCGGCTGAAATTTATCGAAGCCGATAACGGCCGCTACGCGCCTGAACGCAAAGGCCTGCCGCTGGATATCGACGTGCTGCTATACGGCGATCTGGTCGGCAACTTCGACGGCTTGATTCTGCCTCGGGCGGAAATCCTCAAGAACGCCTTTGTGCTCTGGCCGCTAGCCTTGCTGGTGCCGGAGGTCTTGCACCCGGCGCAGCAGCGTAGTTTTGCCGAACTGTGGCAGGCGGCGCAGATCGATCAGCAACTGTGGCCGGTGGCATTCAGCTGGCGCGAGCAGCAGCTGACGCCGGCTGCGCTGTGCGCCGAGTATCCGGCCAAACCCTGATCAGGGCGTGCTGACGATAATCGCCACGCGGCGGTTCTCGCTGCGCCCTTCGGCGGTGTTGTTGTCGGCAATCGGTTTGCTCTGGCCCATGCCCTGCGTGGCAATCAGCTGCGCATCCATCCCCGCACCTTGCATCACAGCCGCCACCGTCTGGGCGCGGCGCAGCGACAGTTGTTGGTTATAAGCCGGCTGGCCGACATTGTCGGTGTGGCCTTCCAGGCGCACCTGCTGAATACCGACGCCCAGCAGCGCCTGGGTGATTTGCGTCAGTTGCGCGGTGCTGGCGCTGGAGACGACTTCCGAGTCGGTGTCGAACAGCACTTTGCCGGAGAGGCCGAGTTCCCAGCCGTCTTCGGTCCACTGGAAACCATGGCTCTTGAGCAAGGCCACCTGCTCGGCACTGAGGCCTTTGGGTGTGCTCTGGCAGCCGCTGATGAACAGTGCCGCGCCGAGCACGCCGATAAAGATCAATCGCATTAAGCTGCGCACAATGAAGCTCCTTTTCAGTTGGTAAGTGAATCCTGGCCTTTGGCCATGGTTCGCCCGCCCTGGCTGCGTTTGGCGTGGTACATGGCAACGTCCGCCTCGTGCACCAGGGCTTCGGGGTTGTCGGCGTGCTCCGGGTAGAGGGCGATGCCGATACTCAGGGAGGTGGTGATGTTGCCGCCTTCGGGCAGGGCGATGGGTTCGTGCATGCTGTCGATGATCTTGTCGGCGATCAGCACCGCATCGTCTTCGTGGTGGATGGGTTTGAGCAGCACGGCAAACTCGTCGCCGCCCAGGCGCGCCACGGTGTCGCCCTCACGCAATTGGGTGCGCAGGCGCTGGGCAATGGCGATCAGCACCGCATCGCCGGCGGCGTGGCCGAGCTGATCGTTGATTTCCTTGAAGCGGTTGCTGTCGAGAAACAGCACGGCCATTTGCGTCTGGCTGTCGCGGGCCTCGCGCATGCTGCCGAGCAAGCGCGATTCGAAGAAGGCGCGGTTGGGCAGCCCGGTTAGGGCGTCGTGGCTGGCCTGGTGCGCCAGTGAGGCGTTCTCGCGTTCCAGCTGATGCTGCCAGGCCTCCAGTTGATCAAGCAGGGCGTTGAAGTCTTCGGCCAGCTCGTTGAGGTCGGCGATATGGGTGGCCGGTACGCGCTGGTTGAAGGTGCGCTCCACGGAAATGTTGTGCGCCACCTGCGACAGGTTACGCAGCGGCTGGGTGATCGCCCGCTGTATGCGCTTGGAGCCATAGGTGGCGCCCAGTGCGCTGAGCGCCAGACTGGCCAGCAGGCCAAGCAGGCCGCCGATCAGGAAGCGCAGCAGGGTGGTGCCTTGGCCGCTGAGGTGCAGTGCACCGATCTGTTGGCCCTGGTAGGTGATGGGTTGAATCACCACGTCCGGCAGCAGCAGGCGGGCGATTGATTGCTCGGCGGTGTTGAGTACGGTGTTATTGGCTGCGTCCAGGCTGGCGAGCAGCGCGCCGTCTTTATCGAAGACGGCCACCTGGGCGATTTCCTCGGTCTTGCAGATCTGCTCCAGGGCGTCGCGTACCGCTGCGCGGTCGTTGAACACCACGGCGGCTTCCAGGGTATAGGCCAGGGAGCGGGCGATCAGTTGCAGGTTGTGGCTGGCGTAGGTGCTAAGCGCGAGCAGGCTGACCAGGGTTAGCGACAGGCTGGTCAGGCCCATGGCCAGCAGCGCGACACGCAGGTGGGCGTTATGCAGCAGGCGGCGCAGGTTCGGGCGCCGCTGGCTGACTTCGGGCTTTCTGCGGTTCATGGTTGCGGTCCTGCGCGCTTGCCCAGCTGCAGCACGTTCGGGTGAATGCGGATGCCGCTGCGCGCAACGGCATCGAGGTTGACCTTGAACCCCACATGCTCATCGCTGATGCCCAGGCAGAACAGGCTGCCCTCGCTGCAGGCCTGATTGGTTTCGCTGATGGTCAGGATGGGTTTGCCGACCAGGCGGTTGAACAGGGCAATCCGCTGGCTGTCCTCGATCACCCCGAGATAGACGGCTTCGCAGTCGGTTTCCAGCAATGGGCTATCAACCAGCAGGCGCTTGGCCTGTACTGGCTGACGGGATTCCAGCTCGTGGTTCTGCCACAGCAAGTCGGCGTACTCGGTTGGCGCAATCACGCACAGGCGCAGGGTTTCGGGCTGCTGCGGCCAGCGCGCATAGCTGAGGATGCCGTGCACCACATGGGCGACCTGAGTGGCGCGCAGCGCGGCGCTGTCGGCTGGTTCGGCATGGGCCAGCGCCGGCAACAGTGCCAGTAGGGTGCAGCAGATGACTTTTCGATTGGCGCGCATAAACACTGGACGATTCAGGTGCAAGGTAAAGGTCTCCGGCGTGGCCTGTTCGGCGCTGAGGCCACGCGCGTTGGCGCGTGGCGAGGCAGGCTCTTTTAAGTAAAGCTCATGCGCTTAGATTTTGGCGTCAAAATTTATGCGCTAGATGGCTGGAGGCCTAGTGCTGCAAGGCCTGCAGCCTATCAGTGTGCTGCGCGTAACGCTACGCTCGAGGGTGGTTCTGGCGAAATTGCTGGAGCGCCTGCAGGCGTTCTTCCTGCAATGCGCTGCCCAGTTCGGCCCCTTGCAGGCCGCGTGCGAGCAGTGGTTGCACAGCCACTGCACGGGCGGCGTGCATGGCCGCGCGCAGGTAGTCGGCTTGCGGGTATTCGCGTTGCTCCAGGCCGAGGCGGCCGCGGGCGTCCATTTCACAGGCGGCGATAAACTCTTCAAAGCGCTGCGGACGGCGAAACACGTCGAAGCTTTGCAGCAGCTTGAGCAGGGTTGAGGCTTTCAGCTCCAGGGCGCGATGGCCGTGGGTGTGGAATTCGCCGACCTGTAGAGCCAGTTCCTGGCAATCCTTGGGCGCCTTGCAGCGCTGGTTGATCGCGCGGATCAGCTTCAGCCCGGTGTGTTCATGGGCGATATGCCGGGGCCATTCGGCCTCGGGCGTCAGGCCCTTGCCGACATCGTGCAGCAGGCAGGCCCAGCGTACGGTCAGTGGTTGCTGGTGTTCGGCGCACTGGCGCAGCACGCTGAGTACATGCTCGCCGGTGTCGATTTCCGGGTGATGGGCGGCGGGTTGCGGGACGCCGAACAGTGTATCGACCTCGGGCAGCAGCTCGCGCAGCGCGCCGCAGTCGCGCAGCACCTGGATAAATACATCCGGGCGCGGCTCCATCAAGGCGCGGGAAATTTCCTTCCAGCTGCGCTCCGGCGTCAGCGCGCTTAGCTCGCCGGACTCGCTCAGCTCGCGCATCAGCGCCATGGTTTCGAGTGCAACCGTAAAGCCCAGCGGTGCGTAACGGGCAGCAAAGCGGGCGACGCGCAGCACGCGCAGCGGGTCTTCGGCGAAGGCTGGGGATACGTGGCGCAGCAATCGTGCCTCGAGGTCGCGCTGGCCACCGTAGGGGTCGATCAGCGTGCCGTGATCGTCCTCGGCCATGGCGTTGACGGTTAGGTCGCGGCGGATCAGGTCTTCTTCCAGGGTGACTTCCGGGCTGGCGAAGAAGGTAAAGCCGCCGTAGCCGCGTCCGCTCTTGCGCTCGGTGCGGGCCAGGGCGTATTCCTCGCCGCTCTGCGGGTGCAGAAACACCGGGAAGTCCGCACCTACCGGGCGATAGCCTTGTTCTAGCATCTGCTCGGCGCTTGCGCCGACCACGACCCAGTCGATCTCGCTGACTTCGCGGCCTAACAGGCGATCACGCACTGCGCCGCCGACTTTGTAAATCTGCATCATGGTTCCTCCGCTAAGTGCGGAGGATAGCGGCTGGCCGCTGACGAGGGGTAGCCTGGATGCAGTTCTGAGGGCTTCAGCGCTCCCCGGATTGCATCCGGGCTACGGGCTGGCTGCCGGAATCTGCTGCAATAGCGCCTGAGTTGCACGCTCCAGCAGTTCGGCGCTGTCCTTGGCGGGGCTTAGGCCGGTGCTGATCAGGCCTTCCCAGAGGAGGTGCTGCTCCGCGGTGGTCAGGCGGATGCGCAGGGTGCCGGTTTCATCACGCAGGCGGTGGATCGCCTGGTAGGGGCCGAGCGGGGTGGGTGGGGCGGCATCGACCTTGAAGTCCAGCGGGCTGTCCTGCACTGCCAGCCAGTAATACACCTGAATCTCTGCCTGCGGGTTGGCCTGGTAACCGCGTGCGCTCAAGCCTTCGCGCAGCAATTGCTCAAGCTGCGCATAGCGTTCGGCAAATGGCACGTCGCCTTCTACGGCCTGTTCGGCGGCGATCAGACTGAAGCTGCGCTTGCCCGTCAGTTCGGCGCTGGCGGGGGTTAGCACCTGGGCGCGCGGCAGCTGGTTGCTGCAGGTGGCCAGTGCCAGGCACAGCAGTAATACGATAAACAGGCGCATCGGCAGATTCCCGGTTGGTCTGCTGCGCATGCTGGTGCTTGGCATCGTGGGCGCGCAACCGATCAAATGGGCGGGATCATCAGGTCGAGGCGCGGGTAGTCGCTGTCATGTTCGGCTTCATGCTTGGGCGGCACGTGCTGGGTGCCGATCAGTTGTTCGCCCTGGTACAGCTCCAGGTGAATATTGAACCCCCACAGGCGGTGCAGGTGTTTCAGCACCTCCTCGGTGGAGCTGCCCAGCGGTTTGCGGTCATGCTGCTGGTGGCGCAGGGTCAGCGAGCGGTCGCCACGGCGGTCGATACTCCAGATCTGCACATTGGGTTCGCGGTTGCCCAGGTTGTACTGCGCGGCCAGGGTTTCGCGAATCTGCTGGTAGCCGGGTTCGTCGTGGATCGCCGGGACGTAGAGTTCGTCTTTCTGGTCGTCATCGAGAATGCTGAACAGCTTGAGATCGCGGATGACCTTGGGCGACAGGTACTGCAGGATAAAGCTCTCGTCCTTGAAGCTGTTCATGGCGAATTTCAGGGTGCTTAGCCAGTCGCTGCCGGCAATTTCCGGGAACCAGCGGCGATCTTCTTCCGTCGGTTCTTCGCAGATGCGGCGAATGTCGCGGTACATGGCAAAGCCCAGGGCGTAGGGGTTGATGCCGCTGTAGTAGGGGCTGTCGAACGGCGGCTGGTAGACCACGCTGGTGTGCGACTGGAGGAACTCCATCATAAAGCCTTCGGTCACCAGGCCTTCGTCGTACAGATCGTTCATCAGGGTGTAGTGCCAGAAGGTCGCCCAGCCTTCGTTCATCACCTGGGTCTGGCGCTGCGGATAGAAATACTGGGCGATCTTGCGCACGATGCGGATGATCTCGCGCTGCCAGGGCTCCAGCAGCGGCGCATGTTTTTCCAGGAAATACAGGATGTTTTCCTGCGGCTCGGCGGGGAAGCGCTTGTTGTCCTTGTCGCCGCCTTTGCTGGCGTTTTTCGGGATGGTGCGCCAGAGGTCATTGATCTGCTTTTGCAGGTGCTCTTCGCGGTCTTTCATGCGCCGCCGTTCTTCCTCGGCGGAAATCGGGTAGGGGCGCTTGTAGCGGTCGACGCCGTAGTTCATCAGGGCGTGGCAGGAGTCGAGCAGGTCTTCCACCGCGTCGATGCCGTGGCGCTCCTCGCACTGCATGATGTACTGCTTGGCAAACACCAGGTAATCGATGATCGAGCTGGCGTCGGTCCAGGTGCGGAACAGGTAGTTGCCCTTGAAGAAGCTGTTATGGCCGTAGCAGGCATGGGCGATCACCAGGGCCTGCATGCAGATGGTATTCTCTTCCATCAGGTAGGCGATGCAGGGGTCGGAGTTGATCACGATCTCGTAGGCCAGGCCCATCTGCCCGCGCTTGTAGCCCTTCTCGGTGCTGAGAAAGTGCTTGCCGTAGGACCAGTGGTGGTAACCCAGCGGCATACCGACCGAGGCGTAGGCGTCCATCATCTGTTCGGCGGTGATCACCTCGATCTGGTTGGGGTAGGTGTCCAGCGCGTAGCGTTCGGCGAGGCGGCCGATTTCGCGGTCGTACTGACGGATCAGCTCGAAGGTCCATTCCGAGCCAGTGGAGATCGGTTGGCGGCGCTTGTCTTTGCTGTTGCTCATGTGGCTAGCCTCCGCTGGAACAGGTCGCGGAATACCGGGTAGATGTCGCCGGCCGATACCAGCTGCTGTTGGGCGAAGGTGTCGGCGAAGGCTTCGCTGACCTGCTCGTATTCGAACCACAGCGCCTGGTGCTCACGCGGGGTGATCTCGACGTAGGTGAAGTACTGCACGAACGGCATGATCTGCTTGATCAATATATCCCTACAGATCGGCGAGTCATCGTTCCAGTTGTCGCCATCCGACGCCTGGGCGGCGTAGATATTCCATTCGTTGATCGGGTAACGCTCGGCCATGATCTCCTGCATCAGCTTGAGCGCGCTGGAAACGATGGTGCCGCCGGTCTCACGCGAGTAGAAGAACTCTTCCTCGTCGACCTCGCGGGCGCTGGTGTGGTGGCGGATAAACACCACCTCGATCTTGTCGTAGTTCCGCTTGAGGAACAGGTACAACAGGATAAAGAAGCGTTTGGCGATGTCCTTGGTCGACTGAGTCATGGAGCCGGAAACGTCCATCAGGCAGAACATCACCGCCTTGGAGCTGGGGTTGGGCTGTTTGACCAGCAGGTTGTACTTGAGGTCGAAGGTGTCGAGAAAGGGGATGCGCTTGATCCGCGCACGCAGTTTGCTGACTTCCTCTTCAAGCGCCTGGATATCGCCAAGGTTGTCCGGTTGTTCCAGCTTCAGGCGTTCCAGTTCGGCCTGAGCGCTCTTGAGTTTGTTGCGGCTGCTGCCTGAGAGCGCAATACGCCGGGCATGGGCCGAGCGCAGGGTGCGGACGATATTGATGCGCGATGGGTTGCCTTCATTGCTGATGCCGGCGCGCACGCTTTTGAAGGTGTCGCTGCCGGTCAGGTGGCGTTTGATCAGGTTGGGTAGTTCGAGGTCCTCGAACATAAAGTCGAGGAATTCTTCCTGGGTGATCTGGAAGACGAACTCGTCCATGCCTTCGCCGGAGTTGCTCGCCTTGCCGGCGCCTTGGCCGCTGCCACCACCTTGTGGGCGGGCGATCTTCTCGCCCGTGGTGAATTCGCGATTGCCGGGGTGCACGGTGGTCTGGCGGCCGCCACGGCCGTGGTGCAACACCGGCTCGTCGATATCGCGGCCGGGGATGCTGATCTGCTCGCCGTGCTCCATGTCGGTGATGGAGCGGCGGCTGACCGCCTCTTCCACGGCCTTCTTGATATGGTCGCGGTAACGCCGCAGGAAGCGCTGGCGGTTTACCGTGCTCTTGTTCTTGCCGTTCAGGCGTCGATCGATCACATGGCTCATAACTGCCCTCCGTGCGCTGCAGACATCAGGCGCAGCCAGCACAGGGCGGCGTTTGTCGCGCGCCCTGTAGCCGCTGGCAGCCTGTTGCGTCAGGCCGCGTTATTGCGATTTACGAACCCGCAGATACCACTCGGACAGCAGGCGCACCTGCTTGTCGGTGTAACCGCGCTCGACCATGCGAGTGACGAAGTCGTTGTGTTTCTGTTGATCCTCCTTGCTCGCTTTGGCGTTGAAACTGATGACCGGCAGCAGGTCTTCGGTGTTGGAGAACATTTTCTTCTCGATCACCACGCGCAGTTTTTCGTAGCTGAGCCAGGTCGGGTTTTTGCCATTGTTGTTGGCCCGGGCGCGCAGCACGAAGTTGACGATCTCGTTGCGGAAGTCTTTCGGGTTGCTGATGCCGGCCGGTTTTTCGATCTTCTCCAGCTCCTCGTTGAGCGCAACGCGATTGAGGATCTCGCCGGTTTCCGGGTCGCGGTATTCCTGGTCCTGAATCCAGAAATCGGCGTACAGCACGTAGCGGTCGAAGATGTTCTGCCCGTACTCGCTGTAGGACTCCAGATAAGCAGTCTGGATTTCCTTGCCGATAAATTCGATATAGCGCGGCGCCAGGTACTCCTTGATAAAGCGCAGGTAACGCTCGCGCACCTCGGCTGGGAATTGCTCCTGCTCGATCTGCTGCTCCAGCACGTACAGCAGGTGCACCGGGTTGGCGGCGATTTCGTGGGGATCGAAGTTGAACACCTTGGAGAGAATCTTGAAAGCGAAGCGGGTCGACAGGCCGTTCATGCCTTCATCCACGCCTGCCGTGTCGCGGTACTCCTGGATCGACTTGGCCTTGGGGTCGGTGTCCTTGAGGTTTTCGCCGTCGTACACGCGCATTTTCGAGTAGACGTTGGAATTTTCAGGCTCTTTAAGGCGGCTGAGCGTGGAGAACTGCGCGAGCATCTTCAGCGTGTCTGGCGCGCAGTGGGCCTTGGCCAGGGAGCTGTTGAACAGCAGCTTGTCGTAGATCTTGATCTCGTCGGTCACGCGCAGGCAGTACGGCACCTTGACGATATAGATGCGGTCGATAAAGGCCTCGTTGTTCTTGTTGTTACGGAAACTGTGCCATTCCGACTCGTTGGAGTGAGCCAGCAGGATGCCGCTGTAGGGGATCGCGCCGAGGCCTTCGGTGCTGTTGTAGTTACCTTCCTGGGTGGCGGTGAGCAGTGGATGCAGCACCTTGATCGGTGCCTTGAACATCTCGACGAATTCCATCAGGCCCTGGTTGGCCCGGCACAGTGCGCCCGAATAGCTGTAGGCATCGGCGTCGTTCTGTGGATATTCCTCAAGCTTGCGGATGTCCACCTTGCCGACCAGCGCGGAGATGTCCTGGTTGTTTTCATCGCCTGGCTCGGTCTTGGCCACAGCGATCTGATTGAGGATCGAGGGATAGAGTTTGACCACGCGGAACTGGCTGATATCGCCGCCGAATTCCTGCAGACGCTTGGTCGCCCAAGGCGACATGATGCTGTTGAGGTAGCGCCGCGGAATGCCGTAATCCTCTTCGAGAATCGCGCCGTCTTCGGCGTCGCTGAACAGCCCCAGCGGCGACTCGAATACGGGCGAGCCCTTGATCGCGTAGAACGGCACTTTCTCGATCAGGTGCTTGAGCTTTTCCGCCAGCGACGATTTACCGCCGCCCACCGGGCCGAGGAGGTAGAGAATCTGTTTCTTCTCTTCCAGACCCTGGGCCGCATGGCGGAAGTAGGAAACAATCTGGTCGATGCACTCTTCCATGCCATGGAAGTCGGCAAAGGCCGGGTAGCGGCGGATCACCTTGTTGGAAAAAATCCGCGACAGCCGTGGGTCGGTCGAGGTGTCGAGCAGTTCCGGCTCGCCAATCGCCAGCAACAGGCGCTCGGCTGCCGAGGCGTAGGCGCTGCGATCCTGTTTGCACAGTTCGAGGTACTCCTGGAGGGAGAATTCCTCCTGGCGAGTCGCTTCGAAACGTTGTTGGAAGTGGCTGAAAATGCTCATGACTTCACCTCGCTCGATGCGCAGAGCCGGTGCGGGGTCGGTCAGGTGCTTGGCAGCTCCGGTGCGGATGCAGCCGGGATAAAACCCCCGAACACCTAAAAGTCATACCGATGGCCCGATGCCGTTTGGCCGGCTCTACCTTGTTTTGGATGGCCTGAGCTAAAGGATAGTTCGGAATCGGCGAGGTCAAGGGGCGCGGAACGATAACAGGATATTACCGTTGGTCGGGAGGTGCCGGCAGGCCGCTGCTGGTGCGGCCTGGGCGGTGAAAAAATTATTCTTCGGTGGCTTGTGCGGTGTCGTCGGGGAAGGTCGCACGCCACAGCTCAAAACCACCATCGAGGCTGTAGACATCGCTGAAGCCCTGGCCGACCAGATAGGCCGCCGCGCTCTGGCTGGAGTTGCCGTGGTAGCAGGCGACAATCAGCGGTGCATCGAGATCGGCCTGGGTGATAAAGGCGTGCAGCGAGTGGTTGTCGAGGTGCTGCGAGCCGCTGATATGGCCGGCGGCGAAGCTCTGCGGGTCGCGGATATCGACCACCACGGCGCCTTGCTGGCGCAGGGCCTGAGCCTGCTCAGGGGGGATGCGTTTGAATTCGCTCATGCTTGCTCCTTACAGTCGCAGCTGTATTTCTCGCCGCTATCGATATTCATCAGGGTCATGCTTGCGCCCCACACGCAGCCGGTATCCAGAGCCACCACATCGGGCTCCTGGGATTGCCCTTCGAGCGCCGCCCAGTGGCCGAAGATGATCCGTTGGCCACGGGTCTTGCGCTGTTTGTAGCTAAACCAGGGGGCGTAGCCCGGTGGTGCACTGCCGACACCTTCCTTGCTTTTCAGGTCGAGGGTGCCATCGGCTTTGCAGAAGCGCATGCGGGTGAAGTAGTTGGTGATCACTCGCAGGCGCGTCACGCCGTGCAGGTCGCCGTGCCATTTGGCCGGCTCGTTGCCATACATACCGTCGAGAAACAGCGGCAGGCGCGCGTCATCACGCAGAACCTCTTCCACTTCGGCAGCGCGGCGGAGCGCTTTGTCCATGTTCCACTGCGGCGGGATGCCGGCGTGCACCAGGGCGGTATCGCGGGCTTCGTCGTAATGCAGGAGCTTTTGCCGGCGCAGCCAGTCGAGCAGGTCCGCAGCATCGGGCGCGTCGATAATCTCGCGCAGGGTGTCGCCTTTTTTCAGTCGCTCGATATTGTGCGCCACGGCCAGCAGGTGCAGATCGTGATTGCCCAGCACGCAGATCAGCGCATCACGGATGCTGTAGAGAAAGCGCAGCGTCGCCAGGGATTCGGGGCCGCGGTTGACCAGGTCACCGACTAGCCACAGCTTGTCCTTCGCTGGATCAAAGGCCACGCGCTCAAGCAGGCATTGCAGGGGTTTCAGGCAACCTTGCAGGTCGCCAACTGCGTAGGTGGCCATTAATGTAACGAGCCCGGCACCGCGAGACGGAAGGGTGCGATCACCGCGTCAAAGCGTTTGCCGTCGTCGGCGAGCATCTGGTAGCTGCCCTGCATGATGCCGACGCGGGTGGTCATCACTGTGCCGCTGCTGTAGGTGTGGCTGGCGCCGGCCTCGATCAGCGGCTGCTGGCCGATCACACCGGCACCGCGTACTTCCTGCACGCGACCATCGCCATCGGTAATCACCCAGTGGCGCGAGAGCAGTTTGGCCGGCAGTTCGCCTTTATTGCTGACCGTGACGGTGTAGGCGAAGGCGAAGCGGTTCTGCTCCGGCTGTGACTGCTCCGGCAGGTAGCGGGTGACGACGCTGACGTCGATGTTGTAGCGCGAATCGCTCATGCGTAATTAACTCGGTGGGCAGAAACCCAGTCTAGCCGCTGTCAGTCGGCGATGGGTTGTTCGGCCAGTTTGTCCGCCAGGCGTACAAAGGCAGCCAGGTCCAATTGTTCAGGGCGCAGGCTGCCGTCGACGCCGGCGGCTTCAATTGCCGCTGCGGGCAGTAAGTTCTTCAAGGTATTGCGCAAGGTCTTGCGCCGTTGGTTGAAGGCTTCGCGCACCACGCGTTCGAGCAGGTGGTGGTCCTTGGCCGGATGCGGCAGCACCTCGTGCGGCACCAGGCGGACGATGGCCGAATCGACTTTCGGCGGCGGGTTGAATGCGCCAGGGCCGACGTTGAATAGATGCTCCACGCGGCAGTGGTACTGCACCATGATCGACAGGCGGCCCCAGTCGCCGCCGCCAGGCTCGGCGGCCAGGCGCTCGACCACTTCCTTCTGCAGCATAAAGTGCATGTCGCGGATCAGCGCGGCATTGCTCAGCAGGTGGAAGATCAGCGGCGTGGAGATGTTGTATGGCAGGTTGCCGACCACGCGCAGGCTGTGTGGCGCGGCCTGCAGCTGGTTGAAGTCGAACTTGAGGGCATCGCCCTGGTTCAGGCGAAAGCGCGGGTTGCTGCCGAACTGGTGTTGCAGGATCGGCACCAGATCGCGGTCGAGTTCAATCACATCGAGCTGTGCGCCGCTGTTCAGCAGGCCTTCGGTCAGCGCCCCCTGGCCTGGGCCGATTTCCAGCATGTGCTCGCCTTCGCGGGCGTGGATGGCGCGCAGGATACGATGGATCACCCCAGCGTCATGCAGGAAGTTCTGGCCGAAACGCTTGCGCGCGCGGTGTTGGTAGTCGGACATGCAGCAGCTCCAGGCTTCAAGGCATCGGCTTGAAGCGAATGTAACGCGAGTAGAAAGCCCGGCAGTTTAACAGCATTGACGACGTACGCCCCGTGCCGGGCGCGGCAGTCAGGCGCTTTTCACTTGGCTGGCGGCCATTTCATAGGCGGTTTGCAGGGCGACCTGCAGGCTGCCGCTGTCGATCTTGCCGCTGCCGGCCAAATCCAACGCGGTGCCGTGGTCGACCGAGGTGCGGATGATCGGCAGGCCCAGGGTGACGTTTACCGCCGCGCCAAAGCCTTTGTATTTGAGCACCGGCAAGCCCTGGTCGTGGTACATCGCCAGCACCGCATCGCAATGCTCAAGGTGCTTGGGGGTGAACAGGGTATCGGCCGGCAGGGGGCCGATCAGCTCGATACCTTCGCTGCGCAGCTGCTGCAGGGTGGGCTCGATCACTTCGATCTCTTCCCGGCCCAGGTGGCCGCCTTCGCCGGCATGCGGGTTGAGGCCGCAGACCAGGATGCGCGGCTGGGCGATGCCGAATTTTGTGCGCAGGTCATGGTCGAGAATTCGTGTGACACGGCTTAGACGCTCAGGAGTGATGGCCTCGGCCACATCCTTGAGTGGCAGGTGTGTGGTCACCAGCGCCACGCGCAGGCCGTGAGTGGCGAGCATCATCACCACCTGCGCGGTGTGGGTTAGTTCGGCGAGAAACTCCGTATGCCCGGAGAAGGCAATCCCGCTTTCGTTGATCACGCCCTTGTGCACGGGGGCGGTAATCATCCCGGCGAAGTGGCCGTCGAGGCAGCCCTGGCCGGCGCGGGTCAGGGTTTCTAGCACATAGGGTGCGTTGCTTGGGTTCAGCTGGCCGGGTGTTGCGGGGGCGGGTAGCGGGGTATCCCAGACATACAGGCTGCCGGCCGGTGCGGCCTGCTTTGGCCAGGCTGCGGGGCTGACGCTGATCAGCTGGATGTTCAGGCCTAGCAGTTTCGCGCGGTCGGCCAGCAGCTGCTGACTGGCTATCGCGATGATCGGGTGTGGTTGTACTTCGCGCGCCAGCAGCAGGCACAGGTCAGGGCCTATGCCTGCAGGCTCGCCGGGAGTCAGTGCGAAAAGGCGTAGCGTGGTCATTGATGGGCTCTCCGTGGCTTTGCACCAACTCTGTTAGTGCGACGGCGGATAGTAAAGAGGCGCGTTGTTCGCGGGCGAAAAAAAGCCCGGCTCTGCGTGTGCATAAAGCCGGGCTTGATCTGTTGCGTACGCTAGCTGCGTTCGCCTGCTAGGTAGATCAGAGTTTGCTCTCGACGTAGGCTTCGTCGCGGATCTGCCGTAGCCAAGCTTGCAGTTCCTCATCGTACTTGCGGTTACGCAGTACAGTCATCGCCTGCTGCTCGCGGTACTGCGCACTGCTGTCGGTGGCGCGGCGGCCCATGACTTCCAGAACGTGCCAGCCGTAAGGGCTTTTGAAGGGCTTGGACAGCTCGCCTGCCGGCGTGCTGTTCATCACTTCGCGGAACTCGGGCACCAATACGTTCGGGTCGATCCAGCTCAGGGTGCCGCCGTTCAACGCCGAGCCTGGGTCTTCAGAGAAGTTCTTCGCCAATTCGGCGAAGTCTTCCCCGGCCAGGATGCGCTGGTACAGACGTTCAACCAGGCGCTTGGTTTCGGCTTCGCTGCGGATTTCGCTGGGCTTGATCAGGATGTGGCGAACGTTTACTTCGTCACGTACCTGGCTGTCGCCGCCGCGTTTTTCCAGCAGCTTGAGCATGATAAAGCCGCCGGGCGTACGCATCGGTTCAGTCACCTGGCCAACCGGCAGGGCGCTGAGCATGCTGTCGAAAGGCGGTGGTAGTTGCCCAGCTTTACGCCAGCCCATTTCGCCGCCTTCCAGCGCGGTTTCACTGGCTGAGCGGGCAATCGCCAGCTGAGCAAAATCAGCGCCCTGCTGCAGTTGCTGATACAGATCGCGGGCCTGACGGTCAGCAGCCTGAATGTCTTGAGGGGAGGCGCCTTCGGGTACTGGGATCAGGATGTTGGCCAGGCGGAATTCTTCCGACAGCTGCATCTTACCCATGTCCGAGGCGAGGAAGTTTTGCACTTCCTGGTCGGTTACCTGAATGCGTTCTGCCACGCGGCGTTGGCGCACACGGCTGATGATCATCTCGCGGCGTACCTGGTCACGCGCATCGGTGTACGACAGGCCGTCCGCCGCCAAGGCGGCGCGGAACTGCTCGATGCTCATGCCATTGCGCTGGGCAATGGTGCCGATGGCCTGATTCAGTTCTTCGTCGGTAATTCGAATACCTGAGCGTTCGCCGATCTGCAGCTGGATGTTCTCGATAATCAGGCGCTCAAGCACCTGCTGGCTGAGCACGTGCTCAGGCGGCAAGGCCGCGCCGCGCTGGGTGATGGTCTGCTGCACTTCACGCAGGCGTGAATCGAGCTGGCTTTGCATCACCACGTCATTGTCGACAATTGCTACAACGCGGTTGAGTGGTCGGACCTCAGCCTGTGCCGCAGTACCCAGGAACAGCGCGCCCAGCAGCAGCGGGCGCACGCAATCAGAAAGCTTTATCTTCACGTTCACGATAACCTTGAATGCCTTGGTCGAGGAAAGTCTCAACTTTATTGCCGACTACACCGCCCAGACCCTTGAGTACGATCTGCAAGAAGATGCCGCGATCAGCCTGGTCGTTCAGTGACGGGTTCAGGCTGACTTCGTCGTAGTCGATCCAGTAACGGTTGATCAGGCGCAGTTTCCAGCAGCAGCTGTCGTACTCGAAGCCGGCGAAGGCTTCCAAAGTACGGTCGCGACCATAGTCATACTGCCAGCGGGAAATCACGCTCCACTGCGGCACGATCGGCCAGATAACCGAGAAATCGTGCTGGCTGATTTTGTAGTAGTCCTTGATGTAGTTCGCGCTGCCAGGTGTGCCGTAGTCACCGCCGCCCACTACCCAATTACCACTGGCTTCGTCGTAACGCACAGTGTCGTTGCGATAACGGTACCCGGCGTTGACCACCTTGTTCGGGTTGTCTTCCGGCTGGTAATGGAACATCGCGCTACCCGAACGGGTGCTGCCACTATCCGGATCCCAGTTGAAGTCCGAGGAGAAGCGCCAGTCGCGGTTAAAGCGATAGAGGTACTCAAGCGCATAAGGCGATACCGATGCCGTTGCGTCACCGCGAGTGCGGTAGTCAATGCCTGGGAGTTGGACCTGGCGATCTTCAAAGTAGAATGCTTGGCCAATGCTGAAGCGCTGACGCTCAAAACCGTTCGGTTCGATCCAGCGATTGGTTACACCCAGAGAGAGTTTGTTCTCGTCACCAATGCGGTCCTTGCCGGAGAAGCGGTTTTCACGCCACAGGGAGGAGTAGCTGAATGTGCTTTCGCCAGTGTCAAAAACTGGGATATCAGTCTGGTCTTCTTCTGGTACATAGAGATAGAACAGGCGGGGTTCGAGGGTCTGCCGATAGGACTTGCCGAACCACTGGG
>Ga0209504_1000116_pt1 | contig 75279 bp, 56 predicted proteins | sample COGITO_mtgs_1005_FD_184791 | JGI IMG/M metagenome (GOLD analysis project Ga0209504, IMG submission 184791) | Pelagic marine microbial communities from North Sea - COGITO_mtgs_100511 (SPAdes) (version 2) | ecosystem: Environmental > Aquatic > Marine > Epipelagic ... | reverse complement strand
GCTCTTTTGCTGAAGCAGAACGGGAAATACTGGATTACATACTGGGCTATTACAGCCAACTCAGGCCACATCACTATAACGGTGGTTTGGCTCCGAATGAATCCGAGCGCAGATACTGGCTTGGCTACAACGATGTGGCCAAAATTAGTTGACCACTACAGAGCCAGTGCAACGATATCAAGCACAGCCGTCTTCAACTCAATCATCAAGTGCAACTCCACAAAGAAACACGGCGTCGATGATTACAGAAAGCATGACTGATGCAGAGAAGAGGAAACGTTTAATCACTAGGATACAAATTTCCCTGTATACCCTTGGTTATTACAACGGCGCATTTGATGGAATTATGGGGCCTATTATGAGAGAGTCTATAAAAAAATACCGTACAGAAAAACTGCTGCCACTAAAAGATGTTATCGATGTTGAACTATTGAATTCACTAGGGATTTTAGCAAATTAGTTTACTCACAAATAAAGGTGCGTCCAACTAAAGTATATCTACCCGTGGGGCGCCTGGTTTGTAGTAACACACTGAATTTGGCCACTTGGTTAGAGATTTTTTCGACCTCCCCATATCTGAACGACTGCAACTCGCTCATAACTAACCGTAAAACGAGATCAAAACCTCAGTCAAACGGTCAGATTAGGTATGAGCCAATAACCATCCTATACAACGCAAATTACTTAACGGCCCGCCTGCCAATCCGTCACCGCCTGCAACATTACTTCGGCTTTGGACAGTTCAAAAGTTTTTGGCGCATCGACATTTAACAGTTGCACCACACCATCTTCGACAATCATGGCGTAGCGCATTGAACGCATGCCACCAAAATCGCCGCTGTCGACCAACAAACCGCAGGCTTCAGCGAAGCGGCCGGCGCCGTCGGCTAAAAACAGAATATCGCCGGCTTGTTGCTGTTTGCCCCAGGCGTCCAGTACGTACGCATCATTGACCGCAGTGCAGATGATCCGATCAACACCTTGCTGGAAAAACTGTTCACTCAAAGCTACAAAACCGGGTAAATGGGTGGCGCTACAGGTTGGGGTAAAAGCGCCGGGTAAAGCGAATAACACAATGGTTTCGCCGCTGAAAATTTCTTTGCTACTCAGGGTGACCACACCATTTTCGGTTAAACGCTGAAAACTAACTTCGGGTAATTTGTCGCCGATCTGAATCATTCTTTGCTCCTATTGCGGCTTTTATACCCTTCATCCTTGAAGATTCGGGGTTGTTGCCTTCGTTCATTCGCCCCAGTCACATAGAACAGCTATGCTCTGGGTCGGACTGGCGTTCCAGTCTCATTCTCTCGTCGCCTACCCGAATCTCCAATGATTTTGGGTGTAAATTGCGCCACTGAATCCTCAGCGGATTTAAAGCGCCGCTTTGACGTACACATCAAATCTGTTGTTTTTGCCTTCAATGCTCATACTGGGTTTTTGCCCGGCCAAAAATTCGGCGTAACCCGGCCTTTTCACCACCACCCTTTTGCTGGCAAGGGCGAAAGCTGCTTGCCATAAAGCATCGGCGTCCGGATCGGCGCCAACCACATCATGAAAAGCCCGCATTTCTTTTTTGACTGCCGCCGATTTTTCGCGCGCCGGAAACATCGGGTCCAGATACACCACATCGGGCGCTGGTAGTTGCTGCAATGCGTCAAGCGCCTGCGAAAACACCAGCTGCATTCTCCCTGGCAACCAATCCTGCAATTGCGGGTCGAGTCTGGCGCGGCGTAACCCATCCCACAACAGTGCGGCCACCGCCGGGTTACGTTCCACCAGCGTCACACTTGCACCCAAACTGGCCAGCACCAATGCATCCCGGCCTAAACCTGCGGTCGCGTCAATCACCGTCAAACCGGCTTTTTTAGTCACCCCTACCGCTTTGGCAATGGCTTCACTTTTGCCACCACCAAACTTACGCCGGTACGTGGCGGCACCGCTGGCAAAATCAACCAGAATGTCGCCTTGTTTGGCGAGTTCACTATGTCGCAGTACAAGCTGTTGATCCTGCCATGCCAAATGCCAGCCTTGGGCCTTTGGGATCACAGCAAGGCCAAACTGGGTTTGCAGCGCGTCAATCAACTCGGCCGGTAACTGTGAGTCCGCCAATACACCACTACATTGCGGCGTTGCACCATCTGTCTTATGCCCTACATCGCTCATCACACTACTTCGCTCATCAGACAACGTCGCCGTCAGCTACCGACTCAGCGCCAGCGATGCCGGTTAAACCGGCATAATTATCGCCCACACTCATCGCCACAATACGACTGATGTGTTGCAGACTGAAACCGGATTGTTGCTGCCACAAGTTAAACTGCGCCTGAATTTTTGCCAAACTACTTTTGCTGGTCAGCCCGCCGTCAATCACCTGATACGCGCGCAGGTAGGCTTCAACATCCTGCGACAATAAAAAGGTATCTTTGCCCATCGCACGCAGCGCATAAGCGCCGGTACTGCCACCTAACCGCGCGCCGCGTTTTTTCAGCAGATCCCACAACTCAATCATATTGTCCGCCGGCCAGTGCGCCACCATCGCAGCAAAACTGCCATGTTGTTGCGCTAATTCGTGGATCATCAGCGCATTGTGACGAATGGTCAGCACTTTACTACCGTTCCTGATAATCCGCGGATCCTGGGCTTTTTGGGCCAGCATTTCGTCTGGCAGCAGCAACATTTTTTCAATAGCAAAATCGAAAAACACCTCACGAAAACCAGGCCATTTGTTTTCGACCACCCGCCAGACAAAACCGCTCTGAAACACTTTTTTAGTGAAAGCTTCCAACCATTCGGCGTCGCTATACTGCAAAAGTTCGGTGCTGGTCAGTGTGTGGCCAAGCAAGGCCTGCAACTGTACTTCACCACCTTTGCGATCGACGGCCCGTTGGTAAATACTGGAAAATTTTTCTACCTGCGCCATGTCAGCCTCAATAGATGTCACCGCCCGGACCGGCCTTACAGACACCGCCAACCAGACTCACCGAAGGTTCCGGCACTATCGCACAATCAGACATCAGACCTAACCGTCGTGACTCGGCCTCAGCCAACGCATTGTATTCAGACACCTTTTTTAGCAACAATACTTCGTCCAGCCCCTGCACTGAATAAATCAGATAAGAAGCCGGCCCCCCACAGGCTTTATAACCAAAAGCAACTTTGCGGCATTGCTGCACATCGCTGGCCCTGGCCTCACCAATCATGGTTTTGATGTCGTTATAACGTTGGGTTAATTCAGCGCGGGTGCCCTCATTGGCAACCGGCAAACTTTGTTTGATGTTTGGCATTTTTTGGTCCTGAGTGACAGCGGGTGCAGCTGCGACTATCGTCGTTTCAGGCGCAACCTGGTCGGGCTGCGTGCTCGTTTGTCCGGTGCTCTGCTCCGGGCTTTGCCCGACAGGCTGCTCAGCGTCTTGTTCATGACAGCCGGTCAATAGCAGTGTCACTAATAATAGCTTTAACGCAATTTTCAGGTGCATCAGGCGGCTTCTCCGGCAATCCCCATATGGCGCAATAACGCCGCGTTGGACGGTTCACGGCCCCGAAATGCTTTGAATAACTCCATCGGTTCCGCGCTGCCGCCGCGCTCTAAAATACAGTGTAGGAAATCAGCGCCGGTCTGGCTATTGAACACGCCTTCTTCTTCAAACCGACCAAAAGCATCAGCAGACAATACTTCGGCCCATAAATAACTGTAATAACCAGCGCCATAACCACCGGCAAAAATATGGCTGAAACTATGCTGGAACCGGTTAAAACGGGGCGGCACTATCACTGACACTTCTGAGCGTACCTGATCCAGTACTTGCTGCACCTGACCACCAAGTTCAGGGTTGTAATCGGCATGCACGCGAAAATCAAACAAAGCGAACTCTAATTGCCGCACTAAAAATAGCGCTGACTGAAAGTTTTTCGCCGCCAGCATTTTATCCAGCAAGTCCTGTGGCAATGGCTCGCCGGTTTCATAATGACCGGAAATCAGCTGTAACGCCTGCGGCGCCCAGCACCAGTTTTCCATAAACTGGCTTGGCAATTCCACTGCATCCCAAGGTACACCGTTGATCCCGGCAACCGCACTGGCATCCACTTTGGTCAGCATATGGTGCAGACCATGGCCAAACTCATGGAACAACGTCACCACTTCATCGTGGGTGAACAAGGCAGGTTTACCACCCACCGGTTTATTAAAATTACAGGTTAAATAAGCCACTGGCCGTTGCAAGCTGCCATCAGCTTTAAGCCGTCGCCCCTGGCAATCGTCCATCCAGGCGCCACCACGTTTTTTGGCCCTTGCGTATAAATCGAGGTAAAAACTGCCGCGAAGCTCGCCGGTCGCGTCAAAAATATCATAAAACTTCACATCCGGATGCCAGACGTCGACGCCTGCGCGCTCGGCCACTGCGATGCCAAACACTTGATTTAACACACTAAACAATCCGCTGACCACCCGATGTTCCGGAAAGTACGGCCGCAGCACTTCATCGGAAATGGCGTAAGTGGCCATTTTTAGTTTTTCGGAATAATAAGCGGTATCCCAGGCATTCAGCTGGTCGACGCCAAAATTGCTGCGGGCAAACTCGGTTAGCTGTTGTAAATCTTGCTGCGCCTGCGGTTTGGCGCGTTTGGCCAAATCGGTTAAAAACGCCAGCACCTGCGCCGGGCTTTCCGCCATTTTAGTAGCCAGTGATTCTTCCGCTGCGTTATTAAAATCAAGCAGTTGCGCCAGCTCATGTTTCAGTGCCAGCGTTTCTTCAATAATGGCGCTGTTATCAAACTGGCCGGCAGTTGGCCCTTGATCCGAAGCGCGGGTGCAATAAGCCTGATACATTTCCTGCCGAAGCGTGGCATCGTCGGCATAGGTCATCACCGCGATGTAGCTTGGAAATTCCAACGTAAACACAAAACCGGTAAGCTCGCGGCTTTGCGCAGCTTCCGCGGCCGCTAACTTTGCATCTTCCGGCAAACCAGCCAGCTGGGTTTCATCGGTGATGTGCTTAAACCAGGCTTGAGTGGCATCGAGGCAATGATTGGAAAAAGTGGAGGATAAATCAGATAACCGGCTTTGGATGTCACCATAACGCTGCTTTTTTTCATCGGATAAACCAATACCCGACAACTTAAAATCGCGCAGTGCATTTTGAATCACTTTTTGCTGCGCGCCGGAAAGCGCTGGGTACTCCGCGCTTTGACTCAGCGCCAGATAGGCCTGATACAAACCTTCATGCTGGCCCACCCAGGTACTGAAATCGGACAGTAGCGGCAAACAACTTTCATAAGCTTCGCGCAGTTGTGGGGACGACAACACCGAATTTAAATGCGACACCGGCGACCACAGATGACTTAAATGATCCGATGTTTCTTCAGTATTGGTGATCAACGACTGCCAGCTCACCGGCGTGGCTGCGACGGCGTCTTCGACATTCTGCCGGCAAGCCGCCAGTGCTTGTTCAACGGCAGGTTGTACCATGGCAGGTTCAATCGCGGAAAAAGGTGGTAAACCGGTAAAACTGGATAATACATTGCTCATAATGGCCTCGGTGCGAATTTAAAAATACAGGCACAGAAAAGGAAGATACTAACCTGATTGATGGGGTCTTTTACATGATTCTCAAGCAATTCATTGCAAAAAGTCAGCTTTATCCGGACTGAGCTGTCACTTCATTATCAGGTTTTGGATCTCGATCAGAATGGGCTGCGCTTTGCTGCTGTGCAGTTAGATAAACCATTAAATCATCCAGGGCCATCGGCCTGGCGACCAGATAACCTTGCACCGCATCGGCATTATGCAAGGTTAAAAAATCATACTGTTTCTGATGTTCTACCCCTTCACAAATCACCTTCAAATTCAGACTTTTGCCCAGTTTAATGGCCGCCGCCAGCAACATTTCTTTTTGCGTGCCGAGCATGCTCAGCAGCGCCATATCAATTTTAATTTCGCTGATCGGCAAACTTGCGAGCTTACCGATAAACGACTGGCCCGCGCCAAAGTCATCCATCACCAGCACGGTGCCACTCTTTTTAATCAGCTCCAGCGAACGTTGCGAGGCCGGCGTATCCAGATTCATCGCACTTTCCGCCAATTCGAACTTCACCCGCTGCGCTTTGGGATATTTTTGTTCATGCTGCAACATGGTGTGGATCAGCTGACTATTGGCCAAATCCTGTGCTGATAAATTAATCGACACCGGCAGCGCAAAGCCCTGTGCCCATAATTGATTCTGGCTTTTGCGCGCCTGACTATACACCCAGGCCGTTAAGTTATTCATCAGCCCCGCGTCTTCTGCCAGCGGAATAAACACTGCCGGTGATATTGCGCCTAGCGTTGGATGTTGCCAGCGTAAAAAAGCTTCCAGTGAACTAGGTTGTTGCGTGGCGATGTCCTGCACCGGCTGAAAATACAAATTCAGTTGCTGACTTTGCGTCGCTTTGGCCAATTCACTGATCAGCGTTAGCCGCTGCCGGCTTTCTGCCGCAAGTTGTGGCTGATAAGAGCGGTGACTGGCCGTTTTCTCGACATAGGTCAATGCCAGCAGGCCGTTTGCCAGTAATGCTTCGGCGTCGGCACCATAAGTACTGTTGACCGCCACCGAGGCGTACCTAGGCTTAAAGTCCGGCGAAATACCATCAAGGCTGAATTTCTGGTTCATTAACTTGCGCAGGCCAGTAAGCACCACCACAAAATCCTGCTCCAGGACCAGCAATGCCAGTTTATCCGGACTTAATGAAAACAAGGTTTCATGGGAAGCAGGCCCTAAACTGACCACCGCAGGAGAGCGTTGTTTACAGAATGCCTGCAGCTGACTGATGTAAGCCTGCAGGATTTCGGCGGTTTTCTGCTGGCCGAGCACAGCTTCAATCTGATCAAAACTCTGCAATTCAATCAATAACAAACGATAGTGCAAGTTTGGACTGTTCAGTTGATTGTTCAAAAGCTCGGTCAGCACCAACCGCGATCCGAGACTATAAAAGGCCGATATTTTGCTGCGTTGAATATCCTGCTGCTGCAGCTGCGACAATAACAAATTACGGTCGAGCAACAATTGCTGGGTGCGCGCAATCGCGGCCTTTTCCAGATAAATTTCCACCAGCAAACTACTGACCATTAAAATGGCAGCCAGGGTAGTCCCCAGTTCCAGCGCGATGAGCGTTAACGCCGATTCAGATATAATCCCCATCACCCGCAGTGCCGCCAGCACAATACTGCCAAGCAACACCGACATCGGCAACAAAAACACCACAGCACGTCGCGGCTGCTGGCGTAGCATCACTAAACCTGTGACCAAACTGACCAGCACACAGACCTGCATCAGATAGACGGTACTTTGCTTGAGATACCCCAGGATCACCGGTTGCAGCAACACCTGGCAGACCAGCGTGGCCGCCAGCAATACAACTGCAACAGCTTCAATCAGCAGCAAGACCAACCGCAATCGGGACGGTGAATGCAATGCGAAGAAGCTACGGACAAAACCGCAGCAACATAACACGGCCAGCGGTAACCCCCACTCCACCAGGTGATTCAGCTCTGGGTTGGCTGGCCATAACCATTGAAAACTAAAGCCGTTAATTTCAGCCTGCACCGCAGCAATACACAGCAGTAAAGCGCTAAATAAGGCATAACTATGTTGTTGGGTCACCAATGCCAACAACACGGCAAGCAAGCTGGCAAACACCATCAACCCTAGAAAAAAACCATGTAATACATTGCGTTGCTGCAACAGTGCCAGTTGTTGCTCGGTATGAATATAATGTAATGGAAAGACCATCGCGCCGCTGTTTTCCAGCCGGAACAGGTACTGATAAGATTCATTAACCCAGGCCGGCTGAATAGGAAACAGCAATGAACTGCTGGCCAGTGGGCGTTTTGCGAAGGGCTGTTGATCGCCGGTATGCACTTCATAGAGCAGGTCGCCACTGGCATTCAGCACATAGAACCGCACATCATCAAGATATGGTGCCGCCAGTTCCAGCGCATAATCACTATCGGGCTCAAACTGCAGCTTAAACCACAAACTGCCACGGTCGTAACCCAGCTGCCGGCCTTTATCCAGCAACGGCTGCCATTGCTGGTCGGCCTGCTGCAAAGCCTGTTGTGGCGTCTGCACGACCTGATCATCCAACATGCTGATACTGATTGCCTTACGCGGAATTTCTTGCTGGTAACTCAGGACTGCCAGGCTATTCAGCGCAATAATCACCGCTGCGATGAGCACCGTACTGAGTAATAAACCGGCAAAGGATCCTTGCTGGCGATGCGGCTCTGGTAGCTGTTGCTTATACATTGACATCATTCAAATCAGCGATCATGTGTTGGCCGCAGGTATCGATTTTTCCAGACAAATGGACTGCGAGCTGTATCGATATTTACCGTAACACGGACATTTTTTATAACCTTTATGCAGGTAAAAATTCACCGCTTTGCTGTTAATAATCCGCGCCGCCGCCAACGTTTTCTGAAACCCCTGTTGTCTGGCGTAATTTTCCAGATACTGCAACACCGCAGAACCACCCCCGGGTTGCAACGAATACAATCGTTTAACTTCCGCTTGCTGAGCATCTTCTTGCCGCAACAAACCACATCCCACCGCTTTGCCATCGTGCCAGGCGATGACAGCAATCAGCAGGCCACTTTGCGGCGCCTGCTGCAACTCGGGCTCTGGCTCCACCTTGCCTAAACTTTCAGATAAGGCGGCAAATAACGCCTGTAGCGCCGGATTGGTCAGCGGAACTTCAGTGATGCTGTACATAAATGTCCTCAGGGTTCTGGCCTATGCCATCCATTCTGTTTATTTTTACTACCGACCACCCGTGTTGTGGTTACGCTTGGTAAACGCTCTTACGGCCGATGTTCAGGCTGCACATTTTGCGAAGCTGGCACCGCTGCCAGCACCGGTGGTCACAACGATACTGTTTTTCGCTGCAACCAGTTGAGCATAGCTTCTGCTGCAAATTTTGGTAACACCGTCAGCTGATTTCTGCCTTATTCCAGTCGATACCGCGCCAGCGCCATCAACCGCGCCCTGAACTGCAGATTTAAGTTGAGTATGGCTGACATCTGAGTGCATTTACATCAGAAATACGTGATTTAACGCAGTAAAACTACCACTGGCAGTAAATGCCGGTGACAGCCGGAACTGCTTTGGCATACTCAGTCGGTTAACCTCTTTTGTCCCTCTCACTCTAAGGATAAATACATGAACAAAACGATGGTAGCGACCGCAGTCGCTGCAGTACTGGCGTTAAGCGCCTGTAACGACAACAAAGCGCCAGCCCAGAATGAATCAGCAAAAGCGGCAACAGCTGGGGCCGAAGTCAAAGCGGAGCAAACGCCAGTGGCAGCCACCAACCCATTATTTGTCGCCAGCACCTTGCAATATGGCGCGCCTGAATTTGACAAAATCAAGGTTGAACATTATCAGCCAGCGATGGAACAAGGCATGGTCGAACATGCGGCTGAAATCGAAATAATTGCCAATAATCCAGAAGCGGCCACTTTTGAAAACACCATTGTGGCGATGGAAAAAAGCGGCGAATTACTGGACCGCGCTGCTACTGTTTTCTTTAATATGACCGGCACTATCAGCAACCCGGAAATTCTGAAAATTCAATCAGCCTTGGCACCAAAAATGGCCGCGCATGGCGACAATATCAATTTAAACCCAACGTTGTTTGCCCGTATTCAGGCGATTTACGACAATCGCGCTAGTCTCAATCTGGACGCAGAATCGCTGCGTTTAACGGAAGTGTATTACGACCGTTTTGTCCGTGCCGGTGCCAAATTAACCGACGAGCAAAAAACCAAAATCCGCGCCTTAAACGAAGAGCATTCCAAGCTTACCAATCAGTTTGGACAGAACCTGCTGAAAATCACCAAAGACATCGCGGTGTTTGCTGACACAAAAGAGCAGTTGGCGGGTATGTCTGAAGCGGAAATCACTGCCGCGACACAAGGCGCGAAAGCTGCCGGTAAAGAAGGTAAGTTTATCGTTGCACTGACCAACACCACCCGTCAGCCGGCTTTGGCAATGCTGGAAAACCGTGAACTGCGTAAACAAATCTGGGAAGCTTCGGCCTACCGTGGCACCAGCGGCGAAACGGACAACCGGCCATTGGTGTCACGTCTGGCACAAATCCGTGCTGAGCGGGCACAGTTATTAGGTTATGACAGCTGGGCTGATTATCAGCTGGAAAAAGCCATGGCGCAAAAACCACAGGCCGTACTGTCGATGTTAGGCGGCATGGCGCCAGCCGTGGTTGCTAACACCAAACTGGAAGCAGCTGCGATTCAGGAAATGATCAAATCGACCGGCGGTGATTTTGAGCTGCAGCCGTGGGACTGGGAGTTTTACGCTGAGAAAGTGCGCAAAGCGAAATTTGATTTAGACGAAAACGAAGTCAAACAATACTTCGAATTTGAACGGGTACTGCAAGACGGTGTGTTCTTCACCATGAACAAACTGTTTGGTATCACCATGAAACCAAGACCAGATTTGCCAGGCTACCACCCGGATGTGAAAGCGTACGAAGTATTTGATGCCGACGGTAGCAGCATTGGTCTGTTCTACGCTGACTACTTTGCCCGCGAAGGCAAACGTGGTGGCGCCTGGATGAGCTCTTTTGTCGATCAAAGTGGCTTACTGGGCACCAAACCGGTGATCGTCAACGTGATGAACATTCCAAAAGGCCCGACCGGCGAACCAACACTGGTCAGTTATGACAACGTCACCACCATGTTCCACGAATTTGGTCATGCGCTACACGGTATGTTCTCGGCAGTAAAATATCCAACGTTGGCCGGTACTTCGGTATCACGCGATTTTGTGGAATTCCCGTCAACCTTCCAGGAAGACTGGGCGGCTTACCCAGAAGTGATTGCGAACTACGCCAAGCACTACAAAACCGGTGAGCCAATTCCAGCCGAATTACTGGCCAAAATCATGAAATCACGCAGCTTTAACCAGGGTTTTGACACGCTGGAATACTTAGCCGCTGCGCTGGTCGATATGGAATGGCATGCGTTAAAAGCCGATGCACCACTGCAAGACGTCGAGAAATTTGAAGCCGAAGCCCTGAAAAAACATGGTGTTGATGTTGCGGCCGTACCACCTCGTTACAAATCGACCTACTTCAGTCACTCGATTGGTGGTGGTTATTCAGCCGGTTATTACGCTTATATGTGGTCTGAAATTCTGGCAGCAGACGCCTTTGCTTATGTGCAAACGCAAGGTGGCCTGAAGCTGGAAAACGGCCAGAACTACCGCAAACACATTTTGTCAGTTGGTAACACGCTGCCACCGATGGAAGCTTATAAAAACTTCCGTGGTCAGGAGCCGACGACTGATGCGTTGCTGATCCGCCGTGGTTTAAAAACTGCTGTAAACTAAGCAATCATTGCCAGCCCACAACGCCAGTCACTGCCCCTGACTGGCGTTTTTCATTGCCACCACCAGCACACAGGCCAACACGGCCATTGCTGGTAGTAGCTGGTAGTAGCGCGCAGCAGCAGGCAATTGCAGCCGGATTGTAATCCAGCAGCACTTTCAACGCCCTCAAAAGCAACAGATGTGAAACTTTGTAATGAATAACGATTAATCAAAGACTCATTCACGGTGATTGTGAGCAGCTTGCAAGGCGACTGTTGAGTAAAGCAGCATTTCCTAGGGTACTAATTAACTAATTGTTGTGTATAACATTTCCAGCATCAGTTTAGCGCAATTAACTGGCTGGACTCAGCTTCACTGCCTATACTTCAGCATTTCCACAACGGCTGGAGAAATGGCATGTCTCCCATCAAATGGGTGCTTGCTGATAGCGACGTACATGCAACTCAGCATTTACGTAGCTTGTTAGATAGTTATCCAAATCTGCAGCTGCAAGCCCATTGCAGTGACTATCATGAACTGCGTCCATGGCTGCAACCGGCCAAAGCCGATCTGATTTTTATTGATATGCACTTACCCGAATTAGCCAGCAAGGGGGCAATGCTGGATGATAAATCACAATATCAACTGCCGCTTTGCATCGCCATCAGCAGCATCGAAAAAGATGCTTATGCGGCAATCAATCATTTTGCTTTCGCCTTTTTATTAAAACCGGTTACCAGGCTCGATCTGGCGAAAACCTTACTGAACGGCCACCGGCTACTTACGCAAATTGGTGACACCAACTTCAGAGCATATCCTGCGAAACTTTTGATCCCACAAGGCCACGGCCTGCTGAGTCTGGATCAACCGGGCATTCTGATGATCCAGGCGGCCGGCAATTATTTATGTGTGCACACCACCGATGGTAACCATATTGTGCGCGAAACACTCAAAGCCATGCTGCCGCGGTTACCGCCCTGTTTTGTCCAAATCCACCGTTCCACACTCGTTAATCTGCACCATTTGAAAAAGTTGTCCTTACAACGCGGTGTGTATGTGCTGGAACTGACCGATCACAGTGCTTTGCCGGTATCCCGTCGTTATCTGACTCAGCTACAACCGCTGATCCACGACTGGTTGTTATAAGTTGTTATAAGCGGTGTTTTCAGTGACGTTCGTCACAGAATAAACACGACTGGTCACTTGGTCACAGAATCACATCCGTTAACCACATCAGGTCTGGCAAGCACGGTCAGAGGGGGCAAAATGCATCTGTGACCAAGGGGGTCACGGTTGAATGAGGCGCAGATGATGAAAGCAAAACTGATGTTACTTGCGGCACTGGTTATCGGAACTGGTACTGTACAGGCCGATGCCGGCCAAACCGAATTTAATCCTGGAGTCCATCGGGCATTAGTGTCCATTTGTGCTGACACCCAGGACGACGATCGCTTTGCATTGAAAAAAACGCTGAAAGAACACCGTATCGGCGTTCAAACTGCAGTCGACAAAGTAGTGTGTAACGGGCTACCTCTGGCGGCATTTGCCAGGGCCGAGCAATCTTTCAAAGTTGCGAAGTTTTTGGCTCCGTATGAAAATCGCGGTAAAGGTCATGTTGATATTAAAGATATCGCAGCTCCAAACTAGTGCAGGTGATTGATGTTATTCGCTGTAATCATTGCCGGATGTATTCACCGATTGGACAATCTGCTTGAATGGGGTCAGTACTTCTGGGGTCAGAGTAGTACTCTGACCCCAGAAATACTGCCCCAGAAGTAATTATCAGACTCTTCAATGCACATGACACTTCATCTGGTGGCATGCATTCAGCTAAAAATCCAACTATTCCACCTTATTCACTTTCAACACCGGGGCTGCGCTGTCATTAGCGTTGATGACAAAGCGGTAATTTGCGGCATCAGCAATAGTGATCTTCAGGTTTGGCCCTGATTTACCAAGCACTTTGTCGATATTCAGTGCCACATCCTGACCATCGGCGCCGCCGCCAAAATCAACGGTGGACCAGTCACTGGAAGCGACTTTGAATTCATAACTGCCAGCAGCCAGATTCACCTGCACACTGTATTGGCCGGAGCCCTGATAGGTAAACGCATCACTTTCACCCCAGCCATTCATCGCCCCCCGCAACAACACTTTGGTACTGCCGTAAGGGACATATTCAGTGACCGTCAGTACCGGCGCTGTTGGCACTGCGGCATTCAGCGTAAAGACGTAGGTTGAAGTGGTGGCAAAGTTGCCTTTTAAGTTCGCACCTGATTTTGCCAATGTTTGTGCCGTTCCAAAAATAACATCCTGCTCACCGGCTTTCGCGCCAAAATCAACCGTCGACCAATCAGCAGAAGCCACTTTAAATTCATGGTTCCCGGCTGCAACTGTTATTTTAGCGCTGTAAATACCCGCACCCTCGTAGGTAAATGCATCCACTTCACCCCAGCCGTTCATGCCACCCCGCACATAAACCGTGGTTAAGCCGTAAGGGGCAATATCCGGTGCGCCCATGGTGGCATCGGCTTTCAGACCAACGCCCTGCGCGCCCAACTGTGGTTTGACAAATACCGCTGCGGTATAAGCCGGCACCACAAATTCGCCATCGGCACCCACCGTATTAAAGTGTGCACCTTGTACTACTGTGTCGGTTGAATCTTGTAATACCTGATGTAATTCAAAACCTTGGGCTGTTGGCACTTTATGGGTTTTCTCGGCATTGGTACCGTTCACCACCACGACGACTGCATCATGGGCTGGGTCTACATCCGTCAAACCCACACCATCGTCGATACTCATCACGATGAGGCCTTGAGTCATGGTTTTACCGATGTTATGGAAACCCACCCGCGCCATCACCTCAGTACCCGTGGTCAGGCGGAACAACGAACTTGAGCTGCGGATTTGCAGATATTCATTAAACACATCGGTCGCAAAGCCAATATTCTGTGGCGCTGCCGCAGTATTTGGGTTGCTGGCAATGGGTTTAATCGCTTCCCAGGCACTTTGATTGTCCTGCGCCAGTGGTAAACCGACATTCCAGTTGTTGCTTTGTTTAGTGAAATCAACAAAGTTAAACCAGTCGCCCGCATCGTAGCTATTGCGATCCATCGATTTCGACCTTAGTAAATCATCACCCAGTTGCAGGAATGGAATGCCCTGGCTTAACAGTGGGATCGCCAATGAAATATTGTGAATACGTACCCGGTTCTCAATACTGACTGAAGGATCCAATTCGAACTGCAGTTTATCCCACAAGGCTTCATTGTCGTGTTTGGACACATAGTTAATGATATCGGCTGGATCCGCAGCATAACCTGCAGGTTGACCATTCCAGATCACGCCACCGGCAGTACCGGTATTGCCCATATAATCTTTCAGCACAAAGTCTTTTAACGTACCGGCCATGCCGATTTCGACAAAGTTTTGTTGTTGCAGATTACCGACATCCGGATCATTGGCAAACAAAGCAGCGCTTCGCACAGAATCACGGATGCGGTCGTTAAAACTACCAATTTCAGTGCCGGCTAAATTCGCCTGCCGCGCCTGCACAAAACGGGCGTCGTTGGCCACTTCACCAAAGTTCCAGCCTTCGCCGTAGAAGTAAGTATCGGCATCCACCGCTTTTACCGCTTCACGCGCTGCCAGAATATCGGCTTTTGGATGGTGACCCATAATGTCAAAGCGGAAGCCGTCAAACTTGTACTCTTTGGCCAAAGTCACCAGCGAATCACTGACAAACTTACGCATCATCGCATGTTCGGTGGCGGTATTTTCGCAGCAGGTTGAACGTTCAATCGCGCCGCTGACCGGGTTGTAACGATGGTAATAACCAGGGACTATTTTATCGAACACTGAGTTATCAAATAAGCCCGATGAACTGGTGTGGTTGTACACCACGTCCAGTACCACGCGCAGGCCAATAGCATGCAGCGCCTGGTTCATCGCGCGCATTTCTTTCACCCGCGCCACGCCTTCCGGCGTTGAAGCGTAAGAACCTTCCGGCACATTAAAATGATGTGGATCATAACCCCAGTTGAAGCTGTCGGTACCGCGCATCGCTTGCGCTAACGCCTGTGCATTTTCACCTGAGTTCTGATAACCCTTCATCACGTCTTCGAGCTTGGTGGTCGCGTTCATCAGACAAACCGGCGCAGTCGCGTTGATTTTACAAAGGTCCGCCACGGTGTTGTTTAAATCAACCCGTTTCGTGGCATCTTCGTTCACCGTTGCCATATCGGTCGCTGGCAACATATGAAAATGAGTTAAACCACTTTCAGCCAACGTTTTTAAGTGCTGTACCGGCGCCGAATCCAGTTCAGTAAAGGCCAGATATTTACCACGGTTGGCCTCAGTCACTGACGTGTCGCGGACGCTGAAATCACGGATATGACCTTCGTAAATCACGATATCTTCCGGATTGCCAGCAGCAGGAACTTCATGACTATCCCAATTGGCAGGTTTGGTGTCGGCATCGGCTAAATTGACAAACTGGCTGTAACGGCCGTTGGTGGCGGTATTCACCGAATACGGGTCGGTGGCGAGCACGGTTTCCACTTTTTTGCTCAGCGGATGATAAACCTGCAGCTCAAAGCGATAAAAACTGCGGTTTAAGCTGGCCGCTGCGCCGCTGTAACTCCAGATCCCGGTAGCGGCGTTCAGCGTCATCGCATGGGTCGCGCTCAGCGTTTTCGCCGCGTTGTACACCTTCAGATTGACACTACGCGCTGTGGGCGCCCAGACCGATGTTTTGATATTGCTGCCGTCGTACACCACGCCCAATACCGCTTCGTCAGCATCGTTGGCGGCACTGGTGTAAAGGTCATCCAGTACTTTAGCGGCCTGTACATGCGATGCCGCGGTGAGTTTATTGGCAGAATCATACGCCGCCAGCACCAACTGATTTTTCACCAACGCTTTGGCCTGATCAGCAGTGACGCTGGTTTTGTACGCCGGCCAGCTGGCTAGATGTGGCGCCTTGGCTTTTTGGGCATCAGTTAATTCGGTGGGGGTTAATTCCACCGCGTCGCCATTGATGGTCAGGGTATCGCTATCGATAGCCAAATCAGCTGCAGCAGAACTATGTAACTTAATTTTACTGGTACCCGAAGTTGCAGCATTCCAGACAAAAGTACTGGTATCCAGCCAATGCGCGGCGCTGTCACCGATTTGTACACCTAACGACACCAGCGGGTAATCAAACACCGAAGCGACGCCGGAGAAAGTCCAACCCATGCGCGAGAACTTCGCGACATCTTTTGGCCCCAGCCCCAGTTTCATATCACCGCCGCCGAGCTCTTTGCCAGCGTCATCGGTACCAATATGGATGAGGAAATTAGCGCAATCGGTCGCTTTAGTACCAACGCCTTCCAGCAAATTCAATAACCAGTAAGCGCCATAATTTGGATCCACACCGTGATGCACCAAACCGTCGGCCCAACCCGCTGCAACCGATGATGGTGCATAAGCGGTACAGGTTTCATTGTTCCAGGTGTGTAATTTATACCCATCATAGTTGCCATCGGCGCGTTTAAAAAACAGCACCGCCTGGCCTGGCCCTGCCATCACCACCGGCGCTGGCGCGGTTGGATCAACCCCAATCACACAACTCTCATTTTTGGCATCCGGCACTGTCGGCGCCGGGCATTTAATTGGCTTTGGAGCCACACAAGCAGTGCCCGCAGCGTTTGGCACTTGCGGCACGTTACAGGTCAGCAGCACTTTGCCTGCTGTCACCGAGTCACTGCTGCCACCACAACCGACGAGGACAGCCAGCGCACAACTTGCGAGCGCAAGCTGTAGTATTTTTTTCAGGTTTAACATAAATCAATCACTCCAATTTGTCCGTTCAGGCGGGTGCGTTTGCAAAGCCCACCGCTGGTGAATCCGCCTGCTTACATTGCGTAGGTCACGCCGAAGAAATACTGCCGGCCAAAAAACTGAATGGTGCCGGTTTGTAATTCATCACCGAAATAACTTTTGGTCGGCTCATCGGTCAGGTTGTTCACCTGGAACAGCACCCCTAACTTATCCGTGACCTGATAGGAGGTCTGGAAATCGAGCACGGTTTCACTGTCGTAATTGACGATCTGCTCATTCACCGCCACTTGTTCCGAAACAAACGGATCACGAAACCGCGCACTCAAACGGGTTTCAAACTTGTCGTATTCCCAAAATAGCGTGCCGGTAAACACGTTTTCCGATAACCCCGGTAAGCTGATATCAATGGTCGAACCGCCGAGGTTAGTTTGTTGTTTAATTTCACTTTCAGTGAAAGAGTAACTACCGCTGACGCCCAACCCTTGCCAAATTCCCGGCAGGAATTTAAAGATTTGGGTATAAGCCACCTCTGCACCACGGATATAACCACCTTCAGCGTTGTTGACGGCGGTGGTGTAATTGCCGTTGGTCACCTGCACCGGTACACCGCTGTCTGGGTCGATAATAAATTCCGGCACGGCAAAACCTGCGGCGGCAAAGTCGAATTCAGCAATGGTGAAAGTGCTGATAAAGGACTTAATGTCTTTGTAGAACAAAGCCGCGACAAAAGCGCCTTCGGTTTCAGTGAAATAATGCTCGTAGGAAATATCGTATTGATCGGCATAAAACGGCCGTAAATACGGGTTGTTTGAACTGGAACCGTTGATCACCCCATCATCGTTAATGGTGGTGCTGGTGTCGGACGCCAGGCGGTTGATTGGCGGGCGTGACATCACTTTGGCTGCCGCAAAACGCAGTTGATCATCATCGGTCAGCCGGAAATTCAGGTTCAGTTGTGGCAGATAATCGCGGTAGGTTTCACCCAAAATTGACGGTGCATACTGGTCATTAATTAAACCGGCATCATCAACTATGTTTTGCGCACCCAGAGTTGGGTCGCCGCCAACATTTTGTAGCGAAGTCGCAGATTGTTTGGTTTCGACCATCCGCACACCAATGTTACCGGTCAGCGGAATATCAAACACATCGGTATCGATATTTGCCATCAGATACGCCGACAACACATCTTCAAACACTTTGCCACTTTGCAGCATCGACCAGCTGGTATCAGGCCCGCCTTCAACAAATTGCTCCGGCAGAATATTCGGATTACCTGTACCCCAGGTTTTCACTGGTTGTGGTATACCGTTCGGGAACCAGGCCGTCAGCGCTTTGTTTAAATCAATGGCCAGATAACTTGGGAAATAGCTAAAGTCGCCTTTAAAATCAACCACCTTTACCATATCCTGGGTTAACCGCAGTGGTTGTTGCAGGTTGGAAAAAGCGCCATCGTTGCCAAATTCATAGACTGAACGATCATTGGCGTATTCACGTTCGGAATAACGCACACCCATTTCAAACGACGCCAGCACCGGCATATCCAGTTTGTAAGTCCCGTCTAACCGCACCGCGTTGACTTCATCTTTATTTTCATACGGATAGATACCGTATTTACTGACCATTACCCGGTTGATATCGGAAAAGGCTGCCGCCTGATTCAAGCCGACATCCGGTAAATTCAGACCGTTGAGTAAATAAGAAATCGAGACATTGGTATCAAACACCGGATTGGCTACTGAGGCGTCTTCTGCCACCAACGACCATAACAAGCCATTACGGAAATCACTTTTGGCACTGGAATGTGATAGGTCGAAATTCAGATTGAAGTTTTCACTGACGTCCCAATCGGCATTGATACCGTAACTTTGTACTTCATCAAAATCCTGGTTGTCGTCGTTGACCAGTTCCACTCGGGTAAAGCTGCCCGCTGTGCGGTTAAAAGTGCCGCCAACTACAGAATTACCATTCAGCACCGGGTTTGCCACTGCAGCCGAAGCACCGCCTAATTTCACCCGATAACCCCGGGCAAAGGCTTTGGAGTCAAATTTAGAAATAAAGGCATCACCTTTTAAGGTAAAGGCGTCGTGTGGTACCCATTCCAGTGAAGCCATGTAACCATTTCGAACTTCTTCTCCACTTTTGTGCTGAACTTCAAAACCTTCGCTGATGTATTCATTCGGTTCGGTTTCTTTAATCCCGTCGACATCTTTAGAAGCGTTGTAGGCCAAGCCAATAAACTGGGTGGCAACGCTTGGCTGGAACAACCTGGCATACCCCAAAGCTAAACCCAAAGTATCGTCGGCAAATTTACCCTGATATGAAAAACTGAAACGATCGCCCACTTCTTTACCGTCCGGCACTTCAGCGGCGCGGTCGTTATACATGCCACGGGCATTCACCATAAAAGTGTGTTGCTCGTTATTACGCAGCGGACTGGCGGTTTCCAGCTCGACGCTCCCGGCCACACCGCCTTCAATTAATGAGGCTTTGGGCGATTTATACACCGCTGCCGAGGAAATCAGTTCCGATGGATATTGATCAAATTCAATACTACGGCTGCCGCTGGTCGAGACCTGCTCGCGGCCGTTTAAAGTGGAAAACACAAATCCACCAGACATACCCCGAATGTTAATTTCCGCCGCTTGACCACCGGTGCGCACGGCAGAAATACCAGGCAAGCGGGTTAACGCATCCGCCATCGATACGTCAGGCAAAGCGCCCAGGTCATCAGCAGAAATGGTTTCAGAAACGGTGTCATTAAACCGCTTCATATTCAGCGATTTAATCAAACTGCCCGAGTAACTGCGGACTTCAATCACCTCAATTTCTTCTTTGGTCGGTTGCTTTTTCTTCGCCTGATCTGGCGCAGTAGCGGGTGCAGTGTCCTGCAATTCGGCACTGGCTTGAGCAGCCGACAAACCGGGGACGAACCCAGCTGCAGCTATCGCCAGCGTTAATACACTTAGTTTGAACTTTGACATGCCTTTGTCCCCGGTATGGTTTTTATTGTAATGACCTAGGACTGCTCCGCTACAACGGCACTTTCAACGCTTTGCCAATTTCGCAACTTATTGAAAATTTAAACGGCTGTTATCCATAGTCACAAAGTGAAAATCAGAATGTGGTGTCTATTAAATAAACAGTGGCAGTGCGAAGCACAACATGAATACGTATTCAGCCCGGCACTTTCGCACAACGACAGTGCGAACAACCTGAGTCGCGCTACAGGAAAGTGCAACGGTGTGATTTTGTGGAGTTTTTACGGTGCTTTTACGACAATCATGCACCCGACCGGTGCGCATTGGGGTGTTAACTGCACTTGAACGAGACTGCGGCTGGCCGATTTTTTGAGGTCCCGTGTTCAGCACACATCAGCAACGACTTATCTGTAGCTGGTTTGCGCCGGATCAAAAACCACCATCTGAATGCCTGACATACTCTGCGCCCGTTTCAGGATTGGTTTATTGATGATGCAACAAGTTACTCCCGCTTTGTTTCAACCCGAATTATTATCCCCTGCCGGTACACTCAAAGCGATGCGGTATGCCTTTGCCTATGGCGCCGATGCGGTGTATGCCGGGATGCCCAGATACAGTTTACGGGTACGCAATAACGAATTTGATTTGGAAAATCTGGCGATGGGTATTGCTGAAGCGCATTTGCTTGGCAAAAAATTTTATTGCGTATTGAACAGTGCGCCACATAACGCCAAGCTTGAGACTTTAGTCGACGACATTGCCCAGGTGGTGGCGCTGGCGCCCAACGCCCTGATTGTGTCGGATCCGGGGGTGATTTTTCTGATCCGCCAGCATTTCCCGCAGATGGAACTGCATTTATCGGTGCAAGCCAATACGCTGAACTTTGCGGCGGTGCAGTTCTGGCAACAACAAGGCATCAGCCGGGTGATATTGTCGCGGGAACTGGCGCTGGAAGAAATTGAGCAAATACGCGCTAAAGTGCCGTCGATGGAGTTGGAAGTGTTTGTACACGGCGCTTTATGTATGGCCTATTCCGGCCGCTGTTTATTGTCGGGTTACATGGACAAACGCGACCCGAATCAGGGCACCTGCACCAATGCCTGCCGTTGGCCTTATCAGGTGACCGCTGCCACTGAAAATGCAGTTGGGCAGTTTGTGCCGAAGGCGGAAGCGACTTCGGCGAAGGTCGCGGCAATCGCTGGCGTTTCATTACATCAAAGCCAGCCAGTCGCTGATATTGTGCTGCTGGCCGATCCGCAAAAACCCGCTGAACTGATGCCGGCTTTTGAAGATGAACACGGCACTTATATTATGAATTCCAAAGATTTACGTGCCATTCAACATGTCGACCGTTTAACCCGCGCCGGGGTACATTCGCTGAAAATTGAAGGCCGTACCAAGTCGTTTTATTACGCCGCCCGCACCGCGCAGATTTACCGCCGCGCCATTGACGATGCTGTAGCCGGTAAACCTTTTAACCCGGAGTTACTAACAGAGCTTGATGGTCTGGCGTCACGCGGTTACACCGAAGGTTTTTTGCGGCGGCATATCCCAATCAGTGAGCTACAAAACTATCAAAAAAGTGCCTCTTCCAGCGAATTACAACAGTTTGTCGGCGAAATTGAGGGCATTGACGTCGATACTGGCCGCGCCTGGGTCGAGGTCAAAAACCAGTTTCAATTAGGCGACCGCCTGACGCTGATGTCGCCGCAGGGTAATTATTCGCTGCAACTACAGCAACTGTGGGACAAACAAGGAACGCCCATCAGCCGCGCACCTGGCGCCGGGCATCGGGTGCAGATAGAGCTTCCAGTCGGCATGAAGGGTGAATTTGTGCTGATTATCCGCGACTTGCCACAAGCGCAGCCTGCGATTGCCGCTGCAGCTGAAAAAGAAAACGCAGCGACCACGCCTGAAACCAAAGCAGGCTGCAGTTAATGGCCTATCAAATTTTAAGCGATTGTATTAACTGCGATATGTGCGCGCCGGAATGCCCGAATGGCGCCATTTCGCTGCAACCGGTGCCTGTTGCACCCGGCAGTACCAGCAGCAAAAAAATCTTTCAGATAGATCCGGAGTTATGCACCGAATGTGCAGGTTTTTACACGGAGCCCACCTGCGTTGATGTCTGCCCGATTGATGTGGTGATCAAAGCTTAAAAAGCAGCACGCGCTGACGATTGACTTTGCTGCATAGCGTCGCTGCGAGTTTATTGTCCTCAGCTTCATTCCCTTTTCATCATTCCCTTTTCATCATCCCCTGCACTGCCTCTTGCATTGAGCTGTTGAAGTTGGCCTATGAGCCGTTGATGAAATATTTCAAATTCTTCGCGATCTCAACCAGTAGTCTTGAACTTCCTCGTATCCAATTGTTCGGCAAAAGGAAAACACCATGAGAATTATCAATCTGGCGCTGCTGGCAGTACTGGCATTGCTACAAACATCTTGCTCGGTTTTTGCGTCTCAGACCGAGGAGCGTGAAGTAGCCCAGTTTAAGTCAATCGACATCTCGGGACTTGCCGAAGTATTCATTACCAATGCAAAGACCCAGGGTATTGTTGTTAAAGTATCAGGCATGCCAATTTCTGATGTGATTACCCGGGTTGATGAAGGTACGTTAGTCGTGTCAACCAATGGGTATCACAGCGGAGAGTCGGTCAAGATTTATGTAAACTATGTACAGCTGAATAGTATTCACATCTCTGGTTCTGCTGAGGTTACCGGAACCAATACTTTAGTTGCGGACGAGCTGTTATTAACCACCGGTGATTCAGGAGATATTAAAAGCCTTGACATCAAATCACATCATCTTACGGTCAGCATTAACGATTCCGGGAATGCAGATTTAAATGTTGATGTGGTCACTCTCGATGTATTAATGAACGAAGCTGGTGATTTATCCATTCGAGGTAAAGCAAAAACTCAGAATATCAGGTCAAATGGATCTCGTGGCACCCTGAACAATGCAAATCTGAATTATTAGGCAACACCTCATTTTAAAAAACACCAACCACACCAAGCATATGAAAAAAACATATCAAATAAAGTATCGATAACAACACCACAAAGACGACATATGACTAAACAATAATAAATTAAGTTGATATTAATTAATTTCAGCTATAACAATCGACATCTATTTAAAAATTGAACATAGCTATCAATATATCTTGATAGAATTTATTTAAAATAAAAATTTATAATACAAATTTACAATACCCCTGGAGTACCCAATTGAAAAAGTTGTTCACTACTATTGCGGTCATTGGCCTGATTTCTGGCATCACATTTATATACGCCTACAACCATCATCTATATGTCTGGCAACAGCCAAAGCAGAGCATATGGATTTTTAATGGTCATTTATTTGACGCAGTCAGCTCTCAACCATCTGAAAATAAGGGAATATTGATTACAGACGGTAAAATTTCCTGCATTGGAGACACTTGCAAAGCACCTAAGGATGCCATTCGGATTGACGCTGCAGGCAAGACGATAGTTCCTGGATTAATTGAATTACACGGGCATTTTTTTGGTGGTAAGGCGGAGCAAGGTAAACAAAGTGTTCCAGCCATGATGTGGGACTCCGTCAGGTTCAAGCCAGCAGTCAGGCGTAAACTGATTGGTGCAGGCATTACCAGTTATCGTTCAGTTGGCGACCCGGTTTCAGCCATAGTTAAATTGAAAGAACAATTAAATAGCCAGCAAATCGCAGGGCCGCGGATGTTTATCGCGGGTCCGATATTTACCGCCCGGGGTGGACATCCCACACAAGGACAAATCCCAGGCTGGATGATTGATCAAATGACCGTGCAATCGGACGATCCGATCTACGTAAAACAGCAAATTTTAGCCTTAGCTAAACAAGGGGTCGACGGTATAAAAGTGGTTTACCAAGGTATGATCAACAAACAAGGTGTGATCACCATGCCACGAATTTCAAAAGAAACTTTGCTGGCAATCACCACTGAAGCACGTAAACATGGACTCTGGGTTGCCGTACACACCGGCTCACCGGAAGAACATATTGAAGCAATTGAAGCAGGTATTACCACGATTGAACACGGTGTACGACACGGCGACCTGGTTGGGCAGGAAACTCTGGAACTGATTCTGACCAACAATGTCATTTATGTACCCACCTTGGGCAGAGAGCCCAAAGGGCACTTAAATATTCCTTCATTACATCAGGCTGGAGTTAAATTCGGTGTTGGCACAGATACCCAAGCCGAGATGATTGTTGGTGACAGCTATCATGACGAACTGTCCCGCATGGTCGATGCAGGACTGCCCGATGTTGACGCACTGTTGGCAGCGACCCGCCATGGTGCGATGGCGTTGGGCAAGTTAAATGAACTTGGCACCATCGAAACAGGTAAAAATGCTGACTTATTGATCGTGGATGGCCAACCCTGGATCGATATCAGGGATCTGCGGAAGATTAATTATGTCGTTTTATCTGGACGGATCGCCCTGGCTCAAGCGGCAAATTAAGACCAAAATTCATCGTTAGATCATTGCGCAGCGACATCTCACAGGGTCATGCGTAGCAAGCAGTGGTCTGATCCCGGATGAAGTTGTTACACTCGCTAACAAGAAATTAATTTATTGAAGAGAGCTGAATGCGGCGATCCCAACTGCTCCGACTGGTCTGCCTTATCCTCATTCTCTGCTGCACTTTTTGTTTTACGCTGGAAGCGCAGCAAAGAAGCAGCATTGATAAATTCCTGTTTCATCAGGGCGATAATGGCCTGTGGAAATCAGTGTCATATGATGATTCTCACTGGCGGAATATACATCAAGGTTTACCCGGCGAAACAGGGACCTACTGGGCACGGCTGCATGTTGAAGTTGTTGCGTCAGGCGACACAGAGTCGCAGGCATTGTTCACATCAATTCTGGGCGCTTATGATATTTACTGGGATGGTTTTTTGCTGTCCAACAACGGTATCGTTGGTGATAGCGCATCGACCGAAGTCCCGGGAAAAATAGACAAAATAACGCAGATCCCGAGTTACTTATGGACGGAGGGAAGCCATGTTATCAGCATCCGAATTTCTAACTTTCATTCACCGGATCAACTGAGAAGTCGCTATTTTGTTGCGAGGCTAGGTTCTGGCCCACTATCCAATAGCTTTTTCCCGCTGACGATGTTTGGCGGATTTGTCATTTTGGCGCTTTATTTTTTACAGCTTTATGCTCTCTTTTCTCCGCAAAAGGTTTATCTGGTTTTTAGTTTGTTATGCTTTTCCCTGGCTAGCTTGTTAGTTGCAGAAACCTGGCGAAATTTACTGGGCTATGACTATGACTGGCACCAATTTCGATTAATCAGCGTTGGATTACTCACCTTTGTTGTTGCAACATTACTTCCTTTATATTTTTCATTTCAACTCTCAAATAAAAATAAAATAAAACGGATGATCCCGTTCATTTTAATACTACTATCGATTATTGCCTTTATTCCTACATTTGACATGAAAAACTTATTCATGCTTTTGTCATCATTGATCTTTTCATTAGCGATTGTGTTTTCAGCTGCGCGTTTGAATAAGGATGGTTCAAAAATCCCCTGTGTGGCTATCATCAGTATGATTACTGCGCTGTTGTTTCTACCATCCAATTTTATGGAAATGTACTTCTTCCCTATGTTCGCTATTTTTATTTTTACTGAACTAGCTTCTTTCATCAGAAAAATGAAGCTCATTGATAGTGAAAAAAATATCGCATTATTAAATTCGGCCAATCTGGAAATCAGTTTACTTCGGAAAAACATCCAGCCTCATTTCATTTTAAATACCTTGACATCGATAGAACAATGGATAGAGGATTCACCAAAGACCGCTATTTTGTTTATTGACGCATTGGCCGACGAATTTCGCGTGTTGAGCAATATATCCCATCAGAAACTTATCTATTTACATCAAGAGATTGAGCTTTGCAGATCACATCTGGAAATCATGAGCTATCGACAAAATCAGCAATATACCCTTCAAACAGAGAATATTGATCCGATGTTACCTATACCTCCGGCCATTTTGCATACTTTGATTGAGAACAGCCTGACGCATAACAGATACACTGCAGATATCACTATATTTACATTACGGCAGTGCCACAACTTACAAGATGACAGCGTTGAACTGCAATTATCAGTACCGATCAGTCGGTATGGACATCAGGCCACAGCAGGAACAGGTACTGGTCTCAAGTATATCCGCGCCCGCCTCACTGAAAGTTTCCAACAGCAATGGCAGTTCGAAGAACAAGCGGATGGCAATTTCTGGGTTACCAACATAACAATACCTAAGTCTAAAAACATTGATGAGATTAAATAAATGAAAATAGTCATTGTTGAAGATGAGGCGATGATTGCTCGACGAATAAAAATGTTTTGTGAAAACATATTGCAGAACAAACTGGATTCTATACACCAATTTTCTACCTTAGAAGACGCAGAAGATTACCTGGACACGCACAAAGTCGACTTACTACTGCTTGATCTCAACCTGAATAACCGGGATGGATTTGATTTACTAAAAGGTAAACTAGCGGCCAGTTACCACACCATTGTGATATCAGCCAATACCGAACGTGCATTAGAAGCTTTTGAATATGGCGTTTTGGATTTTATCGCCAAACCTTTTAAACAAGAGCGATTAGCAAAAGCTCTGGAACGATTGGGTCCCAAATGTCAGTTGGGTTTTGGCGCATCGAAGTATTTTACGATTAAAAAACATGGGCGTATCGAATTATTCGACACAGAAGATATTCGCTATATTCGGGCAACAGGTCATTACTCCGAAATTGTGCTGATGGATGGATCGGCGCAATTGCACGATAAAAGTCTGGAAAAATTACTGCTGACGCTGCCTGGCCGGTTTGAGCGCGTGCATAAATCCTACGCACTCACGCTCGACCAGGTAAAAACACTGCATAAATATCCCGGCAGCCGCTATGAACTGGAACTCAGCAACGGTGTGCTTATCCCGTTAGGCAGAACGCATTATGCGAAGATCAAAACGAAGCTCGGATGTAATTAAATACTACTGTGCTAAATCCCAGCTCAGCCCCAGCTTATACAAAGCATTTTTCTTCTCACCATGAATTTCTGCAGTGAGCGCGGCGGCTTTTTTCAGCGGCAGTTCGCTCATCAGTAACTTCAGGGTTTTTTGCGCTGCCGGGTGAATATCATCATCCGGTTTGTCGGCTGGAGGCGCTATCATCAGCACCATTTCGCCCTGGCAACGCTGCGGATCTGCTTCCAGCCAGGCAGTGATACTTTGCGCGGTGCCGTGGCAAAAATGCTCGAAAGTCTTGCTGATTTCTTTCGCCAGCACCAGTTCACGCTCGTCACCAAACACCACTGCCACATCAGCCAGGGTGTCTTTGACCCGCCGTGCAGCTTCGTAGGTAATCAAGGTGCCGACATTGGCCGGAATATCCGATAGTACTTGCTGGCGCTGGCCACTTTTAGCCGGTAAAAAGCCAATAAAATGAAATTTGTCGGTCGGTAAACCAGCGCAACATAAAGCGGCAATCAGCGCACATGGGCCTGGGATCGGCACAATTTTTACGCCAGCATCACGGCATAATCGCACCAGGCTATAACCCGGATCAGAAATGAGCGGCGTACCGGCGTCGGATACCAGCGCTACACTTTCACCGGCCTGCAGCTTTTGCAGCAAACTGGCGGCGCGTTGTTTTTCGTTGTGGTCGTGCAACGACAAAAACCGTGCTGAAATATTAAAATGACTCAGCAATTTACCACTATGCCGGGTGTCTTCCGCTGCCACCCAAGCCACTTCGCGCAGCACCTGCAACGCGCGCTGACTGATATCATCCAGATTGCCAATGGGCGTGGCGACGATAAATAACGAACCGGCGACGCCGCTATGCTGTTGAGTCATATTCAAAATCCAGATACTGGCAAGGTTTGCACCTGCGGGGAAAATTCAGCCAAAACGCTTGAGCACTGACTTGGGCTGGCGTGATCCGGCGCTAGAAATGGTATAAGATGACACCCATTCGTGGCCTATTGTAACTGTGCATTGTGAAATCCAGCAAATTCCAGCTTTGTCTGAGCCTTAGTTGTGCTCTTGTCCTCGCCAGTTGCGGTCAGACGCCGCCGCCTGCTCAGGTAAAAACTCCGGTGGTAAAGCCAGTGGTGACGCCTGTTGCCGACAACTCATTACAGGAAGAAGCCGAAGCAGAGGCGTTTAGATTAAAGACTGAAATGGCGCAGTCCAGCGCCGCTCAGGCGGCCGCGATGCCAGTCGCACAGGATGAAACCGAGCAACAACAACGGGATCTGCTGGCCGAAGCACAACAATTGCTGGCAGCACAGCAAAACCAAGCACGCGCTTTGGCAATTACGCATTCGCTACGAGATTCAGGTTACGGTTTAGTTCGCCAACAAAATATGTTGCCGTTGCTGCAAAGTTATCTGGCAAGCCAGCAATATGCCGCGCTGGAGTTGTGGTTGGCCGAGCAGCAGCTAACGGACGTTGCGCCAGTTGATCGCCGCCGCTTTACTGAAGTGGTAGCTGGCTTTTATCAATCACAAAAACAATTGGTTCCGGCGCTGCGCTGGTTGCTGGCGCAGGATGAACTGGCCGGTAACGCCAAAGCGGATGCGACAATGCAGGATTTATTGTGGTCGCAGCTGGTGCAGTTAAATCCGGCTGAATTACAGCAACTGTCGAAAAACGCCCGCCCGCGTGCTGCGGCCTGGCTCAATCTGGTGCAAATTGCGCTGAGTTTTGCCGGTGATTCAGCCTCGATGACAGCCGCACTGCAAGATTGGCAACAACGTCATCCTGGCATGCCGGCACTTACCGATTTACCATCTTCTATCAATACCTTAGCGAATACTCCGGCCTTTCAGCCGCAGCGGATTGGCGTGGTATTACCATTATCCGGCACCTTTAAAGCGCTGGGTGAAGCGGTGCAGCTTGGGTTGGTGAGTGCCAACACCAGTGCGTCTGCAAATACTGCTGCCAGTTCAAGCACAAGCCCCGAAACTGCCGGCACTGGCAGAAGCTTAGTGTTTATTGACAGTGCCTTGCCTGCTGCCGACATCGCCGCCGCCTTGGAATTGGCAAAGGTCGAATTTGTGATTGGGCCTTTACTGCGCGAAGACGTCGACAAAGTGCAGTCGTTACCAAACTGGCACTGGCCGACCTTATTTTTAAACAGCAAGCAAAACAGCGATGTGGCGCCGGTTGCTGATCAGTTTTACTTTTCACTCAGCGCCGAAGATGAAGCGGCGCAGATGGTCGATTTGTTCCGGCAACAGCATTACCAGCACCCCATTCTGATCAGCGCGCAAAACCCAATCAGTCAGCGCATGGCGCAACATTTTCAGCAAATGTGGCAGCAAAATGGCGGTAAGGTCGTTGAATCTTATACCTATAACAATCAGGAAGAACTGCGTACCTTAATCAATACCTTTTTGGAAACTGCCGCCAGCACTGAGCGGATCAAAGAGCTGGAGCGTTTTACCGGTCGTTCGGTGAAAGCTGAGATGCACAGTCGGCTGGATATTGACGCCATTTACTTATTGGCCGATCCGGCGCAAACCCGCTTAGTGAAACCCTTTATTGACGTGACGGTAAGCCCAACAGCGCCTGCGCTGCCGGTGTACGCCAGTTCGCGCAGCCATAGTCTGGCAATTGACCGCACCGATATCCGCGATTTGGCTGGCTTAACCATGACCGAAATGCCGTGGCTGGTGCCGCAAGCGCAAAAATCGGCGCTACGCACAGAATTTGAAACCTTATTCGCCGAGCAGGACGAAACCCAGCAACGACTGTTCGCGATGGGCCACGACGCTTTGACGCTGGTCGGGCGCCTGAAGCAACAACAGCTGTTTCCGTCTTTGGTGTATCACGGTTTAACCGGCAGTTTACGCCTGACGCCGCAACAAGCTGTTCAGCGGCAATTAACGGTGGCGACGTATCGTGGCGGTAAACTGGTTCCGCTGGCCGGGCCGTTGCGCAAAGGCAAATAAGCATGACCAATGCCGATGTTGCCAACAACAGTGACCGCGGCTTTTATTTCGAAACGCTGGCGCTGGAATTTTTGCAACTGAACGGTTTAAAACTGCATAGCCGTAATGTCAGTTGTCGGTTTGGCGAACTCGACTTAATTTGTCAGCTGGATGGGCGATGGGTGTTTGTTGAAGTGAAATACCGGCGCAATGACGCTTATGGCGGCGCCGCTGCGGCAGTCACCCGCAGTAAACAGCAAAAACTCAGGCAAACCGCCGCCTGGTTTTTACAACAACAGCGCAGTCAAGCTGGCTGCCGATTTGATGTGGTGGCAATCTGTGGAGAAAGCCCTTATCAAATCAACTGGATAACAAACGCGTTTTAAATGAATGCTTAATTACGCGATATCTACCCAAAATCATTGAAGATTCGGGTAGGCGACAAGTGAACGAGACCCCAGGATCTTAGCTGTTCTAAGTGACTGGGGCGAGCGAGCGAAGGCAACAACCCCGAATCTTTAAGGATGACGGGTATAGCAGGAACAGGTGCATGCAAGAACATATTCGGCAATTGTTTACCGAAAACATCCAGACCATGATCGCCACCGGCGAAGCATTGGCCGAGCCGATTGAAAGTGCGGCGCTCACTATCGTGCATGCGCTGATTAACGATCGCAAAGTGTTGTGTTGTGGTGAAGGTGCCGCGCGCTCTTTAGCCAGTCACTTCTCGCAATTGCTGGTCGATCAGTTCGAAACCGAACGGCCTTGTTTACCTGCTTTGGCGCTGCAAACCGAGTTGTCCGGCCTGCAAAGTGTCAACCAGCATCAGGATTATCTGGCGCGTCAGGTGCGGGCTTTAGGTCAGGATGGCGATATTCTGCTGGTGTTGTCATTAAGCGGCGACGAGCAAAATCTGATTAAAGCCGTCGAAGCGGCGCTGACTAAAGATATGACCGTGGTCGCGCTCACGGTCGACAATAACGGTGAATTGTCGGGATTACTCGGCAATACCGACGTCGAATTGCGGGTGCCAGTGCATCGTCCGGCCCGGGTATTCGAGTGTTACGCATTTTTATTACATTGTGTCTGTGAACTCATCGACAACACATTGTTTCCACAACAAGATGAAGCTTAAGCTTCAAGGAGTGTTAAATGTCTGATTTTAAACCAATGGTGAAACTGGCTGCCGTCATCAGCCTGACCTTATTATTGCAAGCCTGTGCTGCTGCAGTAGTTGCCGGTGGTGCTTCTGCAGTGACTTCAGCTTCTGATCGCCGCACCCTCGGCTCGCAAATTGATGACAGCAGCATTGTGGTCAAAGCCGAACGCGCGCTCGAAGCCAACAAAACGCTGGACGAACAAGCCCATATCAATGTCAACAGTTACAACGGCATATTACTGCTGACCGGCCAGGCACCAAGCCAGGAGATGGTCGACACAGCAACCCAATTGGTACAAGGCATTCAGGGTATCAAAGACGTGCAAAACCAAATCCGTATCGGCAACCCGATTTCTTTCACTACCAGAAGTCGCGACAGCTGGATCACCACCCGGGTGAAAAGCCTGCTGGTCGCCGACAAAGAAATCAGCGCGTTGAATATTAAAGTCATTACTGAAAGCGGCGAAGTCTTCCTGATGGGCCTGGTTTCCAGCACCGAAGCCGACAAAGCAGTAGAAATCGCCCGCCACGTCAACGGCGTCTCCCGCGTCATCAAAGCCTTCGAAACCAGCTACAACTAATGCCTCACCACCTTTGGGGTCAGAGTACTACTCTGACCCCAAAAGTTTTCTAATCAACACAACCTATATTTTTACTTTTTATTCACACAAGCTATAGTTCAACGTTCAAGCCCGCTTGCAAGGATGCTATATGCCAAGGCCACAACGTCATGCTCCAGCCGGAGTCACCAATCATGTCATTCAACGTGGTAACAACCGCCAACTCTGTTTTCTGTCAGAAACCGATTTTAGAACTTATTTATATTGGTTGGCACACTATGCCGCTGAATATCATGTTGATATTCATGCCTGGGTCTTAATGCCCAATCACGTACATTTGATGTGTACACCTCAAACCACAGACGCACTCAGTAAGTTAATGCAAAGTCTGGGGCGAAAATATGTCAGGTACTTTAACTTTACCCATCAGCGGACGGGGACCTTATGGGAAGGTCGATTTAAATCCTGGCCGGTGCTCACCAATGACTATCTATGGCAATTGTTTCGTTACATCGAACTAAATCCGGTAAGAGCCGGCATCACCAGCAATGCTCTCGACTATCCATGGTCCAGCCATCGTTTTAATGCATTTGGAACGCCTTGCAATCTGGGAGCACCTCACACTTTATTCTTGGCATCACCGACACCGGCCAATGTCAGTATCAGGAATACCGGCATTTATTCGCATTGGGACTCAGTGATGCAGAGCTTAATCTAATTCGAAATCCTGAACAATTCCGGCTATAACCACTAACTTAAAACACCTTTGGGGTCAGAGTACTACTCTGACCCCAAAAGTCTGCAGTCTGATGTCCGCTAAACTTCTTGCAATGCTTTCAACGCTTTGGAGTGAAACTCGCGGTGTTTCATCACGAGTAGCACGATGACGGTGGCTAACATAAATAACCAGACGTTGATAAACCACGCCAGTGCTGCCAGCGAAAAGTAGATGGCGCGCAGGCCGTAGTTAAAGGAATGCGCGGCTTGATCAATCACTTTGGCGGCGCGGTTGGCATAGAGTTGCAGTTCAGCTTCCGGCAGATCACGCCCTTCAGGCGCAGCGCCAATTAACACCCCGCCAAAACCGTATTGGCGTAGCGACCAGGTAAACTGGAAAAAAGTGAATACGTAAATAAGACCTAAAAACAGCAACTTAAATTGCATCAGGCCGTCGACATGATCCAGCCACGGCATCACTTGCATCAGCACCTGCGCGATTTTATCGCTGGAGGCGATAGCCGTTAGTAAACCAGCCAGGATTAGCATTGAGCTGGACGCGAAAAAACTGACATTACGCTCCAGCGTCGAAATAAGCGCTACGTCAGCCATTTTGTTATCGCGAGTCAACATTTGCCGCATCCAATCGGTACGTTTACGGCGCAGTTCAAATGACAAACAACTGACGGTACGCGCTTTGCGTTTGGCGAACAAGGTATAACCCATCCATAGCGCAATAAACCACAGCACCGCCACCACATCTATCCACGGAAAAGCTTGCATCACTTCTGTTGACCTCACTTGGCAAAGACCTTCATTTAAAACTTCTGGGGTCAGAGTAGTACTCTGACCCCAGAAGTCTGACCCCAGAAGTTGCTGGCCGCAATAGTAGTCAATACTCTGTTTGCTATTGCACCGGTAAATCGATATAAAAACAAGCACCTGTCGGTGAATTAGGCTGGTAACCAATCTCTCCACCCATCCGATCCATCAATTCTTTGCTGATTGCCAGACCTAGACCTGTGCCACTGAGCCTGCGGGAACTGGAGCTGTCCGCCTGCGAAAATTTCTGAAACAACCTCGGTAGAAAATCAGTCGGTACACCTGGCCCCTGATCGCTCACTGATACCCGGACTTTAATCCCAATCAACCGCACTTCCAACAACACCAGTCCCTGCTGTGGCGAAAACCGAATAGCATTGGCCAGCAAGTTGGCAAACACCTGCTGCAAGCGGTTTTCATCGACCAACACCTTCACTTCGTCCGTTAAATCGGACTGAATTTTTAGCTGCACTCCAGACTGCTGCGCCATGGGTAAATTTCGGTTTTTCGCCTGCAACACCAAAGACATGATATCCAGCGGCTGCAAATACAGCTGCATTTTACCGGTAGTCAGCTTTTCAATATCCAAAATATCGTTAATTAACATGGCGAGTTGCTGACCATTTTGCTGAGCAATATCAAGCAGCTGCTGTTGTGCTGCACTCACTTGCCCCACCACGCCGCCCGCCAGCAAGCCAAGAGCGCCGTTAATGGCCGTCAAAGGCGTGCGCAGTTCATGACTGACCGTCGACACAAATTCTTCTTTGAGTTGTTCAATGCGTTTGCGCTCGGTGATATCGCGCATCAACAACACCGTCAGCCCCTGCTGTTGGTGATCGATATAGGTTTGATTGAGTTCAATTAAAATAGGATGGCCACCTTGATGCAGCGCCGTCAGTTCCAGCATGGCATCTTGATGCGTTAGTCGCGGCGCTTCGATAAACAACTGTTGATAGTTTTTACCAATTAACTGTCCCGCTGGATAACCAAACAGCGCCAACGCCGCCGGGTTCACCTGATCAATCTGCCCGACTTCATTTACCACCACAATGGCATCCGCCACGCTATTTAGTACGGTTCGAAAATAAGCTTCACTTTGTTGCCAGGCATCCGCTGTTTGCGCCAGTCGACGGTTGGCAATAAACACCGACAACACCAACAACCACAACATCAGGCAAACACCCCAGCTGATCCGCCGTACCCACCAACCTTGCAACACTACCGGAGATGCAATGGCTTGCGCGGCCATCTGCCAGCGTGCGTCGGCGACTTTTAAATCCAGTAAAATGGCGTCGGCATTATAAAGCTGTTCATCCCCAACCAGCATCTCAGGATTACCCTGAACACCAAACCGGCGCATCGCCACCATCACTTCCAGCTCACTGGCCCGGCGTTGTAACACCTGCCAAATCGACTGAATATTTAACACTGTGCTGACCATCCCCCAATACTGATCATTGGGCAGGTACACCGGAATGCGGTAGATAAAACCAACGCCACCTTGTTTTAAATGAACAGGCCCGGCCATTTGCGGTGTCCGGGCTTGAATGATCTTAGCAATATCCGGCCACTGATCCATCAATTCCGGGTAGTAGGTTCCAAGCGCTTTTTCATTGCCAAGTAGTGGATAAATATAAGAAATACGGTTATCTGGCGCGATGGACATATTGCGGATATGCCGGCCTTGTTGCACCAGATTTGGCAGCAGAATTTCGAATTCACTATCACGAACCTGCCCTTGTGACGCCTGAATATAAGCCGCCAAACCAAAACTTAAGTTCAGCGGCACATTCATCTCAGATTCGATCAACGCCCGCAACTGACTGGCCGCTGACACCACCTGGCGCATACTCAGGTTGTGTTGTCTCTCCCGCTCCTGAAATACCAGATATTCAGTAATGCCGGCCAGACTGAAAAACAACAACACCAGCACCGTCCATTGCCAGCGAAACAAAGGTCTGGATTGTACTTTCATGCAGTTTCCTGATGATGAAGAGATGACCGCAGGCGTGTGCGCTGCGACAAGCTACTGAACAGGCTTGCAGGTTAATGATACACTTAGCCGGATTTTCCGGCAGATTAAATTTAGCAAGCGCGAGGAGCCTTCTGTGACCACACTGACCATCCAAACCCCTGACGACTGGCACTTACATTTTCGTGACGGCGATATGCTTAAAGAAACCGTCGCCGCCACCGCCCGCTGCTTCCACCGCGCTGTAGTGATGCCAAATTTAGTACCGCCAATCACCACCGGCGAATTGGCCGCCAGCTACCGCGATCGCATTCTCGCTGCTCGCCCGGCCGGCAGTAATTTCCAGCCAATTATGACCATTTATCTGACCGACCAAACCACGCCGCAAGACATTGCCGACGCCAAAGCCGCCGGAGTGCTGGCCGCTAAAATGTACCCAGCCGGTGCCACCACCAATTCACATTCCGGTGTTTCCAGCTTAAGTAGCCTGTATCCGGTACTCGACGCGCTGCAACAACACGACATGTTACTGCTGGTGCACGGCGAAGTGACCGAAGCACATGTCGACATATTCGACCGCGAAAAAGTGTTTATCGAAGAACATCTGTCGCAAATTGTCGCGAACTTCCCGGAACTGAAAGTAGTGCTGGAACACATCACCACCGCCGATGCGGTGGAATTTGTCAGCAATAGCTCGGCCAAAGTCGCCGCTACGATCACGCCGCAACATTTACTGCTGAACCGCAATGACATGCTGGTCGGCGGTATCCGAGTACACAACTATTGCTTACCGGTACTGAAACGCAGCACCCACCAACAAGCGTTGCGCGCTGCAGTAAAAAGCGGTAACCCAAAGTTTTTCTTAGGCACCGATTCTGCCCCACACGCCAAACACCGTAAAGAAACTGCCTGCGGCTGCGCCGGTTGTTACAGCGCCTGGAGCGCCATTGAACTGTACGCACAAGTGTTTGAAGAACTGGACGCGCTGGATAAATTCGAAGCCTTCGCCAGCCACTATGGCGCCGACTTCTACGGTTTACCACGCAACAGCGGCACCATCACGCTGGTGAAAGAACAATGGCAAGTGCCGGATGAAATCACCTTACCCGATGGCTTGCCGATTGTGCCGTTTTTTGCCGGACAAACATTGAGCTGGAAGTTAAAAAGCTAAGCCGCAACCAACGCCGCCTGCAGTGCTAAAGTTCTGCAACATTGCAGCTCTGCAGGCGGTTTCGCACTGGCAACCGCCCGTATCAAAGCTATACTGCAAAAATCTGCTTTTTTCCGACATTCAACTTTGAAGATACTCAGCTACGGATTGCTGGCATTGTGGTGCAGCACCGTGGCCGCCATGCCAGAACCAGAATTTAATCAACTCCGCCAAACCGTCTTTGCGGCCGCCAGGCAAGACTATCTCAGCGGTATTTTGCGGATTGACGAAATTTTAAAGCAGCAACAGTTACAACTGACGCTGGAGCAGCAAATTCGCCTGTTGTACAGCAAAGCCGAATATACCTATCGTCGCAGTGAAACCAACGCCGCCATTACTATATTGGCCCAGGCAAAAGCGCTGAGTCTCGAATCCACAGATCCGTCCATTTTGTACAGTTACCACAATATTCTGGCCAGCATTTTTTCGAATCTGGGGGTTTATCAACCCGCACTGCAACACTACCGGTTGGCACTGGAAAAAGCCCGGTTTTTACCCGACAGCTACTATGCCCGGCAAACTGAAAACAATCTGGCATTGGTCCTGACCAAACAACGCCAATTTGCCGAAGCCAGGCGTTATCTGGAGCAATTTTATCAGCATGGCCTGAAAACCAAAGATCCTTCAGTACAAGGTGTGGCGTTAAATAATCTGGGAGACGTGGCGCTGGAAGAGGGTAACATCCCGCTTGCCCGGGATCTTCATCAACAAGCACTGGCTTTGCGCCAACAGCATCAACTCACCTATCATTTTTCCTGGTCTTATCTGAACCTGGCGAAGGTAGCAAAAGCAGAGCAACAATGGCCAACCGTGATTGAACTGGCGCACAAATGCCTGCAATTACGCGAAGGAAAATTAGATCTGGATCTGATAGAACCTGGCTTGTTGCTAGCCGAAGCGCTGGCTAAAACTGGTCTGTTCGACGAAGCCCAAGATCAATTACAACAAAGCCTGGTTATTGCGACTCGCCGCCAGCATGCCGGGTGGTTATTGGCAGCCTGGCAACTGCAAGCAGAATTTTATCGTCAGCAACAACCTGAATTAGCATTGCAGGCAATGCAACAAGCGCTGACAGCACAACAAAAATTAGCCGAACAACGTTATGCGCTGTCGATTGCGCAAAGCGCGGCCGAACTGGGTTTGTTAAGCAGAGAAGCCGAGTTGCAACAAAGCCAGCGTCAGCACGAATTGGCGCAACTGGCCGCCACGGCACAACAGCAAAAGTTGTGGCTGGGCATCGCTGCTGCAGTGCTGATGTTAGGTATGACGTTGTTCTTTGTGCTGAAAATTCGCCGCAAAAACCTGGCGCTGCAGCAAAGCCTGGATCATTTACAAAGCACCAGACGCCAGTTGGTCGAAGCTGAAAAAATGGCATCGCTAACCAGTCTGGTGTCCGGGATGGCACATCAGCTAAATACGCCGTTAGGCATTATTTTAACGGCGGTCAGCGGCTGCCACGAACACATCAAGCGGCTACAACTGAAGTTCGACGCCAAAACGTTGTCCGCCACCGATCTACAACAGGGTTTGCTGGAAAACCACGATATGCTGCAACTGGCAGAGCGCAGCACTGTTCGCGCCGCCGAGCTGGTGCAACGCTTTAAACAAATTTCCGCCCAGTTTGAACAAGCAGAACCGGAGCCTGTTGCGCTGCACCAACATCTACCGGATTTGATGCAAAGCCTGTTGCAGAGCTTTAACCCACCACGACCAGTGAAGCTGCTGCTGGATGGCCCGGAATTAACGTGTATCAGTTACCCGGCGCAGCTGAACAAAGTGCTGACGGCGCTGACCGAAAACGCCTTGTGCCACGGCTTGCCCGACATCGACCAGCCGCAAATTTCACTACGCTGGGAACTGCAGCCAGCGACCGCCACGACAGGCCCCGATGCGCAAAAATTGCTGCTGCAGTTTGCCGACAATGGCCACGGCATTCCACCGGAACTGGCGGCAAAAATCTTCGATCCGTTCTTTAGTACCAAACTCGGCCAGGGCAACCTGGGACTTGGCCTGAACATTGTGTTTAACACCCTGCAAAACCTGCACGGCCACATCAAACTCGCCCCCACCACCGCAGCACAACCCGGCTGCACCTTTGCAATCACTTTGCCGCTCGACATCCGCCACAGCCGCAAACCGCAATCCAGCAGCGCAGTAGTCGGATAATCCACCCCACCCACAAAACTGCTCAAATTTTGACTCATCAATCACGAAACTACGCAAAGCCAGATTTTGCGGCTGGACAACCACCCCAAGGCACAATACAATGCCCACCGTCGCGCACGCATAGCTCAGCTGGATAGAGCGCTGCCCTCCGGAGGCAGAGGTCTCAGGTTCGAATCCTGATGTGTGCGCCATATAAATCAACCACTTAGAGGCAACTCAAGTGGTTTTTTTGTTTATTGCGCCTTAATTGTGCCGAGATTGTGCCAAGTCATTCAAATAACTACTCCCAAAAGTATTGTAATTGACCTTTGCTCGTTTTAGAGTTGGGTACTTGATTCTATCAGACGATAAAATCATGTGATTTGAAAGGGAGTTCAATGGCACGAGAATATAGGCATCCACCAAGTGCTGCTTGTCTTTCAGCTTCGATGAGAGACTTAGGGTACTCACTTGAAACTGCAATTGCAGATATCATAGACAATAGTATTTCGGCTGATTCAAATGTAGTGGATATTATATGTGATGTGTCAGACGACAAGCCCATATTGGTAGTTCTTGATGATGGCAAAGGAATGTCCCCAGAAGAGCTGCTTAGCGCAATGCGTCACGGAACTGGAAATCCTAGACTACATCGATCAGTAAATGACCTTGGGCGCTTTGGTCTGGGCTTGAAAACGGCTTCTTTCTCACAATGCCGCTCCTTGACTGTTGTGAGCTTAAAAGATGGCTGCATATGTGGTGCCGAATGGAACTTAGATCGTATTGATGCAGCCGATGACTGGCTTCTAAATATCCTTGATGAAGCCGATATTCGGGCATTGCACTATGTTGATCGCCTAGACAAGCAAGGGACTGCAGTCATCTGGCGGGAACTCGACCGGTTGATGGAAGATGAGGCTGGGGATCGTCGACAGGAAATAGTGAACGAGAAGTTGGATGTTGTGGGGCGGCACCTTTCCCTTGTTTTTCATCGCTTCCTTTCAGGCGAGGTTCGGGGGTATTCAAAACTCTCAATCACTATTAACGGTCACCCGATCACTGCATTCGATCCCTTCTGCACAAAAAATTCGGCCACGCAGGTCCTTCCTGAAGAAGTCGTCTATGTCGATAATGCTGAGGTACGTTTACAACCATATGTGCTGCCACATCACAGCCGTCTTTCTGCAGCAGAGTTCGACTACTACCAGAATCGCAGCGATTTCATCTCAAATCAAGGAGGCTATGTCTATCGGAACGGGCGACTTATGGCGTGGGGTGACTGGTTCCGATTGGTACCGAAGGGTGAGGCTACCAAGCTTGCACGAGTGCAGATTGACTTCCCCAACAGTCTGGACGAGAACTGGACAATCGATATTAAGAAGTCACGTGCTCGCCCACCACATGCGGTGCGTGAGCGTTTGCGTCAGATCATCACCAAGATTACCGCACGTAGCGTGTCGGTACATCGGGGGCGCGGACAGCGACTATTTCAAGAAACCCAGGCTCCTCTCTGGGAACGCTATGCCGACCATGATGGCATTAGGTTCGCGATCAACGATCAGCATCCGCTCATCGCATCTCTAGCAAGAAAACTCTCACCAAAGGATGCAGACCTGCTTCGCACACTGATTGATGCAGTTGCTACCTCACTACCAGTCGAGATGATCTATTCCGACTACTCGACTCACCCGCGCGAGATCAATCAACAATCGGTAGACGAAAGCCAGACCATGGAACGCCTTAAGAACCTGCGCTTTGTATTGTACGGTGATGGGCCAGGTGATGCGAAGGCTTTTATTCAGATCGTGCGCTCCACGCATCTTTTCGATGGTCAGATCGATCTGGCCGAAAAATTCATTAGCGAGTCCTTTGTATGAATATTAAAGCTGTCACGGAAGAACGAAACATTGCTAACGCGCTTATATCTGGCCTTGCAAACATGGCGGAAACGCCAACACGCGATCAGGTAGAGGAAAAGGCAAGACAGATTGCTTCTATCTTCGGCTATGTGGGAGACCTCCGCAACATTGTCACCGAGGCGATGGAATCAGTTGTCACTCGCATGGGGGCAGGCATTTCATTGGTTGATGTCAATGCGACGCATGATGATCAATGGGTTCACAAGCGTGAAGACATTAATTGGGCCTATGCCAATGCATACGAGGAGTTCCTTCGCAATGACGGCTGGCCTCCACAGATGGTCCAGTCGCTGAGCGATGTGACCACGCGCATTCTAGGTCACCTTCAGGATCCGCTGAGCGAGGGCACAAGCTGGAACCGTCGTGGCCTCGTTATCGGCCATGTGCAGTCGGGAAAGACGGCCAACTACACAGGGCTGATAGCTCGAGCAGCCGATGCAGGGTACAAGTTCATTATCGTTATCGCCGGTATTCACAACAACTTGCGAAAACAAACGCAACAACGAATCGACGAAGCTTTCATCGGTCGGTCCAGCGATCCAATAGATAAACGTAAAAAGATTGGAGTTGGCCTCAATCTAGGCTACCCACATCCAGCAACGCTTACTAATGTGATCAGCGACTTCAATAAGAAAACAGCGACTGAAAGTGGCTGGGAACTTAATGATTTCAGCAAGCCGATAATCCTGATCATCAAGAAGAACGTCACGACGTTGACTGCACTTCACAAGTGGCTGAAAGAGCTGAATGCTGAAAGGGATGGCCGCATTTCCGATGTTCCCATGCTGCTGATCGACGATGAGGCCGACAACGCATCGATCAATACGAACAAGGAAGACTTGGATCCAACCCGGACGAATGCCATGATACGCCGCATCCTGGGTCTGTTCGCAAAGTCCTGCTATGTCGGATATACGGCAACCCCGTTCGCTAATATTTTCATCAATCCAGATGCATATGGCGATGATGTGCAGGAAGAACTTTTCCCTCGCGACTTTATCTATTGCCTAGATGCACCCACGACCTATTTCGGTGCCGAAAAGGTATTTCTCAACGAGGAAACCAGCGAATCGATCGTCAGAGCAATCGATGATTGCGAGGAACTAATTCCTTACTCGCTCAAGCGAGACGATCCTATCCACGAGTTGCCTCCCAGTCTCTATCGCGCACTTGACGAATTCATTGTAGCTCGCGCGATCCGGAATCTTCGTGGACAGGCCGGAAAGCATTGCTCCATGATGGTCAATGTGTCGCGCTTTGTACCAGTGCAGAACGCTGTGCGCGACTTCTTGAGTCTCAGAGAGAAGAAAATCAGAGAGGCGGTTCTCGCCAACTATGCAATGCCGGAGGACGTTTCTTCAAGGAACATTTACATGCAAGGTTTGAAAGATGCCTTCGACGCCGAGTATGCCGATGCCGGAATGACGTGGGAGGAAGTGAAAGCAGCTCTCATGGGTGTCTTCGAGCATCTGCACCTTTACGTCATCAACAGCAAGAGTGACGAAGTGCTCGACTACAACCGCTACGAGAAGGAAGGCATCGGGTTGACGGCGGTCGCGGTCGGTGGCCTCAGTCTGTCGCGAGGCTTGACCGTTGAGGGATTGACTATTAGCTACATGTATCGCAACACGAAGATGTACGACACCCTCATGCAGATGGGGCGCTGGTTCGGCTACAGGCCGGGCTTCGAGGATCTCTGTCGCGTCCATCTCTCGCGCGATTCGATCAACTGGTATTCCCACATCGCCGATGCCGCCGAAGAACTTGTTCAGCAAGTCAAGCGCATGCGGCGCGATCGCCTGAGCCCCAAAGATTTTGGCCTGTACGTTCGCTCGCATCCGGACAGCCTGTTGATCACGGCCGCGAACAAGATGCGATCCGGCCAGGAGGTCACAGTCGAACAGAGTTTCAGTGGGAGACTACGTGAAAGCTATATCGTCTCCACCGACCCCAATGTGAATGCAAGGAACTTTGAGCTGATCGCCGAGCACTGGCGAAGTGGATTTGGTGGACTGCCGGAGGAACCCACCGAGAAAGGCGTCATCTTCAGAGATGTGCCCATCGAGGTGATCGAGGATTTTCTCACCAAATTCGAATGTCATTCGACTTTTACGGGACAGAAATCGGACGTAGTAACTTATCTCGAACGGATCGCAACGAAGCGTTCGCTTGCGGATGTTTTGCTGATTTCACCCTCGAATGGATCGGGTGGCGAAGGCCCGTTCACCCTGAAGAATCAGGAGCGCGTTGTAGGGAAGGATCAGCCGAACGGCACCTCGTGGCGCCTGAACAAGGATCGCGTCGCCTCGCGCGGCGACGAAAAGCTCGGACTCGGCGACACACAACGCGATGAGGCGAGAACAGTCGCTGGTGGCGAAGATGGATTAGGGGCGGTATCCGACACACACTACCGCATGGTGAGGAACAGGCCACTCCTTATGATCCACAGTCTGGAACCTAAGGGCGATACAGTGACAGGACCGATCGCAGCCTTCGGCGTCAGTTTTCCTTACGGGGACTATTCAACGACCATCAAGGTAGTCGTCAACAAGGTCTGGTTCCAGCAAATGCAGGGGTATGCGGACGATCCTGATGAAGAGGATGACTACGATGCCTGAGCGCTCGCCATGGGACGAAATCACCGTTCCTGGAACTGACTTCAATGTCCGCCAGGTTGCAGTGAGAACGGTCGCGCCTTGTTTCTGGGGACGCGATGACAGTGGTGCCTGCCTGTTCATTGTGGAACTTCAGGGCAACCACACAGCGCAGTACCGGAATAACACGGTCACGGTGAACGGCGTCGATGTCGATCTTCGTGCCAGCGATCAGGGGCAGCAACACTTGGTCCTCACTCTTGAACGACAGGTTGATCGCGATCTCTTTGAAGGACTGTGCCACACCCTTGCACTCGCGCTGGAACACGCCACTGATTCGGCCAGCTCTCTTGCAGTCTCGCTGGCGCACATCCGACGTTGGAAGACCTTCCTTTCGGGCCGTATTCAGCATCTGTCCGATGAGGAAGTCCGTGGTCTCTTCGCCGAAATCGTATTTCTGATAGAACTGATCGATAGGGAAATGCCGAGCAAGGCAGCCGTTGAAGCCTGGCTTGGTCCGGAACGATCACATCAGGATTTCATCTTCGGCAACACCGCCGTAGAGGTCAAATCGCTCTCGGGAACCGAGCGGAGTAGCATCCGAATTTCGTCAGAAGATCAGCTCGAATCCCTGAACGATCTTCTTTTCCTGCGTGTGTACCGGCTAAGCCGTCTGGCCGATGTAGAAAGAGCTCGCTCGCTTAATGAGATCATCGTTGCAGCTCAGTCGATGCTTGATGAAGCTGATGCTGTCGAGGCTTTTGATCGGAAACTGGTTGCATACGGCTATGCGCCGCTTCCTGACTATGATGAGCCACATTTTGTCGTTAGTGACGTGCACAACTATCGGGTAGCCGACGATTTTCCGCGTCTTATGCGTTCGCAACTGCCAACAGGTATTGCTAATGTAGCCTACGACATCAGACTGGAAACTATTGCTCCATACCAATGTGATGACGCAACAATCTTCGGGGGAGATTGATGGAACAGACCTGCGAAGAATTCTTCCACAACTTCCGGCAAGAACTATTGGCCGGTGCCGAAGCCAATAGTAGGTTTCAGCTCGACGAATTCATGGAAATCACTGCAAATGACCTCATCGAAACAGGCTTCACGGAAGGTTTCGAACTCTGCCATTTCCGGGCACAGCGCGGCATGCGCGTGGACGGATACTGGTTCAATGATGAAGGAGTCCTAGACCTTTTCATTGCCGATTTCGACTTTCGAAGCGAGTTGACATCCCTTACAAGAACAGAAGTGACCGCAGCATTCAAGCGTGTTGCCAACTTCTTCGAGGCAAGCGCCAACAAGAGCTTGGACGTTGAACTGGAGGTTACATCTCCGGAGTACGGTCTTGCGAGACAGATTGCGGATCGCAGAGACACCATTCAACAAGTCAATATGATTCTCTTTTCCGAACGCGCACTCAGTGGGAAGATCGATGTTCTTCACGATGCGGAAGTTATGGGTATCCCGGTGATTTATCATATCTGGGACATCTCGCGGCTTCATCGTCAGCGAAGTTCACGCAGTCATAAGGAACCACTTAATCTTGACTTCAGGCAGATGTTCGGTAAGGACATTGCTTGCCTTCCAGCCCACCTGAGAACCGATGCCTATCAATCCTATCTCATGGTAATGCCTGCTGATGTGTTGGCGACTCTGTACGAAAAATTCGGTGCTCGCCTGTTGGAGCAGAACGTCCGGACATTCCTACAAGCCCGTGGCAATGTCAATCAAGGGATACGGGCAACTATCCTGAACGAACCTGGAATGTTTTTTGCGTACAACAACGGAATTACCGCTACTGCACAGAGTGTCGAAACCGCGACGACGAATTCTGGTTTGGTGATCACAAGGGTTGTCGACCTCCAGATTGTCAATGGCGGCCAGACCACTGCATCGTTGTTCCATACTCGGAAACGGGACAAGGCGGACCTTTCCCAGATATTCGTTCAAATGAAACTGTCCGTTGTTGACAGTCAGCAAAGTGAGATAGTTGTGCCGAAGATATCGGAGTACGCGAACACCCAAAATAGGGTGAATGCTGCTGACTTCTTCTCGAATCATCCGTTCCATGTTCGGATGGAAGGATTCTCACGACGCATTTGGGCACCAGCGCAGAAGGGGGCTCCGCGTGAAACTCGTTGGTTCTACGAGCGCGCACGCGGCCAGTATGCCGATGCGCAGTCGAAACTCACACCGTCAGAGCAGCGTCGCTTCAAAGCCGAGCACCCCAAGCCGCAGATGTTCACAAAGACGGATCTCGCGAAGTTCGAGAATGTCTGGGATGATCATCCCAAATGGGTGAATCTCGGCTCCCAGAAGAACTTTGCGCGCTACGCTACCAGAATCGGCAAAGAGTGGGAGAATTCATCCGATGCGTTCAATGAGTTCTATTTCAAGAGAGCTGTCGCACGTTGCCTGATTTTCCGAGCCGCGGAACGCATTGTTTCTGCACAGCCTTGGTACAACGGTGGATACCGAGCAAACATCGTGGCTTACACGTTAGCGGTTCTCAGCGACATCACTAAGCACAGGAAAGAGAGTATCGATTTCTTGAGTATTTGGAATGTGCAGAAGGTTGATTCCGTCTTGGAAGATGCAATCGCTGTCGTATCGGAGATGGTACACGATGATATAACCAAACCACCACACGGTATCTCGAACATTTCCGAATGGTGCAAGAAAGAAGCATGCTGGACGAGAATACAGACCCGAACTGAAGCCATAACCAATTCCCTCCGAAACGAGTTCTATGAGCGGCTTGTTTCGCTTGATGTACAGATTAGCGTCGAGCGCTCGGCAAAGCGGACACAAAAGATCGACAATGGCATCGAGGCGCAAAAAAGAGTGTTGGCTGTTTCAGCATCAGAGTGGGTTCGTATCTACCAGTTTTTACTTGATAGAAACTCACTGACAACAAAGGAAGACGGAGTACTCAGGTTAGCTATGCAGATTCCCTCAAAGATTCCGACAGAAAGCCAGAGTTTTGTCTTGATGAATATTTTGAGTAAGGTGATATTGGATGGTTATGCTACCAATATGGTTTGATTATGGTATTCATTGAATATTTATCAGAGTGTATCTATGAAAGTGAAAGCAAAAATACTCGATAGTCGTGAAGACGGAATTAGTCGATGTATTCTATCAAGAATGTCGCTCGAAGATTATGTAAAGGTATTGCCGACGTCCTACCAAGACTATGAGGTTCAGCGGGAGATTGTGTCAAATGTGTATCTCGATCACCTCGTTGATACGGTTCTTAATCGTCGCCATATTCCACCCATAGTACTTGTTGTAGACAATGCGGATTACAACATAACTGATGAACAGCTTGAACTAGAGTCTTTTAAGATCCTAGATGGACTTCAGCGAACTTTTCGTTTACAAGCTATTCGAAAGACCATTGAGTTCTGTTGCGAACATCTTGATCCAACAAATGATTACTTGTCTTGGTCAAAGTTTAAGTTTTCAAGGAGCTTCTCCAATCAATTACATGAATTTGGCTCCAATACGGAAGTACTTCGCGCTGTAGTGGAGGTATTTCAGCGCGTAGGTAAGGAAAATCTGCTAAAAACTTTTACCGAGAACAACCAATGGTTTGAGATTTGGATCGGACTTACTCCGCAAGACGAAGTTCGCAAGATGTTGATGCTGAACGCTGGGCATAAACCTGTGAAGACTAGGCATCAGCTTGAGCTTCTCTTCCTAAATTTATTACCTATGTTACGTGATGGGGACGGACAAGATTTTATACTTGTTCGAGAAAAAGATATAAGTGCAACCCATTTTAGTAAAGAGCGGAAAATCGGAACTTTTCACTTTGCTCACGTAATAACTTCACTGCTTTCCTTTTATGAGGGTAAGCCAATCACACCTTCCACAAGCCTGATACAAGGTATTCAGAGTACTGAATCTGAGCTTGATTCGTATCAGGAGCTAATGGACCCTATTGTTCTTCAAGCTGTAGTTGCTTTCCTTGTACGTTTGGATCGGATGTTGGCTGAACAATATGCCGACAACGGGAGTATGTGGATGGGTCGTGAAGTATCTCTTTCTGGATTATTTGGGGCTTTGGGCGCGGTTGCTAATGAGACAAATAGAGAACGTGTAGATGTGATGAACTCTTTTTACGAAATTTGCCAACGAAATCCCAAAGTACTCAACCTTCAACAGTTTGAAGAAGTAAGAAACAGCCTAGATTTAAGTAAGGTAAATATCGGGAATATCAATCGTTTCGCGGTTTTCTCTGCAATAAAAGAAATGTTCTTAAAGGAACCGTTAAGTACCTCCGAATGGAAACGACATTTCGGTATGGAGGGAAAATGAAGAAATATGAAATCCTATATGACTGGCCGATAACGGAGATTAAGCGGCTAACCGACTCGGACATCGCTGAAGGTTACTTTAATCAGTTGGCGGAGCCAGAGCTTAGTAGGTTTGTAACCCTGACAGAAAAAATAAGAGTCATCGGCGCAGAGTTGGCAAAAGCAAAGGCAGAACGAGTTCATTTTTCTGAATGGGCCGATTTACGTTTATTTATAGAAGAATTTAGTCAGTATTTTCAATCCTTTCCTTCTCCATCGGTTAATAAACTACGGATGTCGCTGCTTCTAATTGACAAGTTATCTCAGTTATCACCATTACTCGATTCAAATGATATTGACGCTGAAATGTTTGAGATTCGTGAGCTACCGCAACCACTGCCGCAGTTTTGGTTTTGCCGAGAGAACAATTTATCCTTAGCTGATTCAGTGGTGTTATTTTCGTGCGCTGACTTTTGTGCAGTTTCGAGTGAAATCACATCGTCAATCATTTCGCCAGATCTATTATTTAATTTCATAGCTGCAGTCCATTCTATTGATGCCTTGCCCGCTTCTCAGGCGATACTAGTCAAGAAAATGACGCCTCAGGTTGATATTATGGCCATAAACGAATTTGTGCGCCTTGTTGTTCTAGCTACAGGGGAATCTGTACATTCTGCGCGTAGGTACACAAATGTACCGAGAGTACTGAATCCTGATGAAATAAAGCCCGGCGAAGCATACCAACAATGGAGTGAGGTATTCAATGTTCTTAGTGAATACAACAGTCGTGAAGAAACCCTGCTAAAATTTTTGACTATTTATCACGTAATCGAAAACTTTATGTTTAAACGACCAATAGTTGAGTTAGAACGTCAAGCGAATGGCGCAATGTTCTCAATTCGAGATTTTCGTAGACTGTATGAAAGTATTAAGATAAATGAATCAGAAGCATTGAAGAAAATACTTAGTATTATATTTACTATGCAAGCGCTACCAGGAACCACATTTAAGGATCATTTTATCGCCAGATGGATTTCACTAAGTTCAGCAGTATCAATAAGCCAAATTAATTCTGCACTTGAAATTATCGGGTTGGATTTTTCTTTTAATGCTTTTAAAGACAAGGAAGCCTTACCATGCTTTTCAAAGTTGGTTTACACAATTCGAAACTCTATTGTACATAATAAAGAAACTGAGTTTCATCTAAACAACGCAACATTACATATAACTCCTGGGTTATGCAATATAATAGAAGACTTTATCTTACCTTCACTTGAAGAAATTTGTTTTGCTTTGGTTGGTAAACCTTGCAACGATTTTTGGTATAAAAATAAAGAAATGTATCTCTACATATAAATATTTCTCATTGAGGTAATTTATTTTTTATATTTCGAGAAAAGAAAATTGCTAAGACCATATTTTCTATGGTCTTTTTTCATTCATATCAACTTAAAGGCCTTCCTCAGCTATTTCCTGCTGTTTCGTCAAATATTCATAAACAATAGCAGCGATTTGATTAGCCAAAAACGGGGGTACCGCATTACCTACTTGGTGGTATTGCTGTGTTCTTCCACCCTGAAAAAAATAATTGTCCGGGAAGGTTTGTAACCTAGCAGCTTCGCGTACAGTCAGACTTCGGCACTGTGAGGGATCGTAGTGGATAAAATAATGACCATCTTTAGAAATATGGCTGGTGATTGTAGTGGATGGACCTCGTCTGGTTTGTACCCTGAACCTATCTGAAAATTTACCCGTTTCCCAGTTTTTATGATCGGGTGCCAAACCAGGTAAATTAAACTCAGTATGACCTTTGGGAGATTTGCCATGTAATTTTGCAAAAGCAGCTGCAAAAGCATAACGCCCAAGGTCATCAATCCGATGACCACGTGTTTCATGGTTTAACCAGATATTAAGGTTGTCATCTCGCAGCCAATTGTCTAACTCCACGCTGCCGGTAGTCGCTTTGTCATTTCTTAGTACACGTAAGCCGCCACATTCTTTATGTTTTGGTACTGAAGCAATGGCTTTAAGCAATTCGTTTGAAACACCGAGCATATCAGCTTCACGCGCGTCGTTGCTAATATGAGTCATGACTTCAGTAACTCGCATCTGCCAACGATCTGCTGAGTCGGTCTCTTTACTTAAACGGCTGCGCAATGGCGGCAGCGCATCTATGACGTCTTCAACGTTTACCACGTCCCTTCGGCGTAGCAGGGTTAGTTTACTTTCTCCAAAGTCTTCACGTATGCCTACCAAAATAACTCTATGTCTTGCTTGGGGTACACCGTAATCCTCCGATCTGATTATAAAGGCATTGGCATTGACTATAGTTGGATCGTCTCCGGCTTTAAACTCTCGTTGTGTGATAAGAGAATGAATTTTGTACCGGGAATGATTCGTTTCGTCAGGAAATGCCCGGTCAGGAGAGGCCAAATCCTGTAGAATTTCATGAAAAATCTTATCGCCATTTACAGTCGCCGATAGCATCCCCTTAACGTTTTCCATTACAAACATCGCAGGTTTATACCGGTTAATGATTCGCAGATATTCTTTGTATAGAAAATTCCTCTTATCATCTTCAGCTTTATAATCTGCTTTGCCTTTGTTTCTTGCTCTACCAACAAGTGAGTATGCCTGACATGGAGGCCCACCAATTAAAACCCAAGTCTTTTTCGCTATATCATCACCGAGGCGAGTATGCAATGCAGCATCTAACGTTTCATTACCTTCTTCAGTACCCAGTTCAATACATAATGCCTCTGATTCTGCTTGTTCCCAAAAACTCTTGGTTTTTTCCGAGTATGGAACAACGGATTTCCCTTCACAATAGGCATAGTAGTCAGTGAGGAATTCATCATTCTCAGTTCTCTTTATTAAGCGATAAAATGCGCGCAACCTAAGTGTTTCACGAGCGATAGGGTCCTTTTCGGCAGAAACAATTATATTGAACGCACTACTATTATTGAAGGCAGAAAAGCCTTCTCCTAAGCCACCTGGGCCGGCAAATAGGTCTACAACCGGAAACGAAAATTTCTTCATACAACCTGCAATAAAGCTCAAAGATCTGGTAGTTAACTATTTAAAGTTTCTTGATCAGCACATCTGGATATTTATCAATAATCAGACTTTCTCAAACAAATCTTCAATCCTGCAGTCAAACAATTCGCAGAGTTTATCCATGGTTTCAAAGTCCACCCGCTGAGCGGTCTCTTTATATAACAGCGTAATCGTATTCCGATTCAGGCCTGTTTCCCGGGCAACATCGACGATTTTCAGCTTATGTTCGCCCATCAGTTTAGCTAAGTGGCATCTAATCAAAATTCACCTCAAACGACAAAATGCCATTCTAAATGGCAAAAAACTGTTGCAAATGTCATTTCTTGATGCTAAATTGCATTCAGGATGACATTTTAACTCTTTAAATGTGATTCTGTTATTTAGGATAACTCAATCGAGGAGTTTATACCATGGCAACAACGGCAACTTATCTGACGACCGAAGAATTAGCGTCATTGATCAAGTACGACGTGCGAACCATCCGTGAAACCCTGAAAGACACGGTGTTACTGGAAGGCGTTCATTACATCCGGCCATTTGGTGGTCGGAAGATTCTTTTTATTTGGGATGCGATTGAGCGGGATATGGCAAAAGCGATCCCTGCAATGCTGATTCCAATGGCGAATGGAGGACGTGCTCATGGGTAGTATCAGAGTTCGGTCCGGTTCGCCCAATCTGCTTCTTGATTTCAGTTACCAAGGCGTACGTTGCCGCGAACAAACAGCGCTGCCGGATACGCCGGCTAACCGAAAAACGCTGGCACGGCTGATGCAGAAAATTGAAGCGGAGATCCTGTTAGGCACCTTCGTCTACAGCAGTTACTTTCCTAACAGCAAGCTGGTAAGCAAGTTTGAAAAAATGGCTCAGCATCGGTTGGCTGTGAATACGGCGGGTAAAGAGCCGAAGTTTGTAGAATTTGCCGACATCTGGCTGGATGAAATGGCGGTCAGCTGGCGAGTCTCGTACCAGGAAACCATGCATGTGGTGGTCAACAATCGGCTGAAATCTTATTTCGGTAATAAGTTGATCAGCAGCATCACTAAAGCGGACATCTTCCAATTTCGCGCCTCACTCGGCAAAGTACGTCGCGAAGATGGACAAGGGTTGTCTGCCGGCTACATCAACCGGAACATAAAAGTACTTTTTATGATCCTCAATGAAGCCGCCGATCGCTATCAGTTTACTGCGCTCGAGCGTTTAAAACCACTGAAAACCCCGAAGTCGGATGTAGACCCCATGACGCTGGAAGAAGTTGAGCTGTTCCTGCGCCATGTCGACGCCAAATTTCGCGATTACTACATAGTGCGGTTTTTCTCAGGTATGCGTACCGCCGAAATTGACGGCCTGCAGTGGCGCTATATCGACTGGGACAACCGGCGCATTCTAGTGCGTGAAACCTGGGTGAAGAATCGTGTGGAGTACACCAAAAACGATGGTAGTCAGCGCGAAATCAATATGACGGAACCGGTCTATCAAGCGCTGCGCCGTCAGTTAGAGCAAACCGGCGGCGGCAAGTATGTGTTCGCCACCCGTAATGACACGCCATACAGCCACCGCAACCTCGCGCAGCGTGTTTGGTATCCCGCGCTGGAAGCTGCAGGGCTCAGAGCCCGGACGCCATACCAAACAAGGCATACCACCGCCACCTTATGGTTGGCAGCTGGCGAAAATCCAGAGTGGATAGCCCGGCAAATGGGACATACCACCACCGAAATGCTGTTTCGGGTTTACAGCCGTTACGTGCCAAATCTGACCCGTCAGGACGGATCTGCGGCCGACCGGTTACTCAGAGGTTTTAATGGAGGAGCGCAGTCATGATCCAGATTGAACAGACCCGTGAATACAAAACTTATTTGCTGAATAAATCGTTGAATCAGCAGGTGAAGCGAATGGCTGTGTATCTGATGACCACACTGTTTATCGACCCACACAGCAACCAGTTGGCAGCAGCGATTCAGCCAGAGATACAGCAGGATAATGCCGAGCTAGTACTTGGCTGGGTGCGGCAACAAGTGTGCTGTGCCAGTTGTATGCAGGAAGTCGATTTTAAAGCGTTACAGCGTGATTTTGTGCGCTGGTTGCTGAACCATGATATTCCGGTAGGAGAGCTGCAATGAATGAACCACATGGTTTTTATGGTATTTATCAGGTTTGGTTGGGTAATTTTGTCACTGCCGATCAAGGTTGGGAAGCTATGCAGCTGCGCAATGTACCGCGTAAACACTCTCGCTTTTTCTATCCGTATACCAGGCTTGGCCAGCGTGGTTTGCAACGTCTGAACACGCTGACCGAGCAGGCATTCTGCCAAAAGCTGGCGCATATGGGGTGTATTCCTTCATCGCTATTACTGGGGTACAGCCTCACCCGTGAGTATGGGGACACTGGCCGGGTGATTTGCGAGGTCAGTGGGTACCAGTACCTGTATTTTGGTATTGAGGGCATCCTGCAACACTATATTGAACCAGGCTTTTACGAAGAGGTGCAGCTGTTTTTCGGTGACCCCCTTCTGCTTGAGATTTGCTGGTACTTACTCAGAAGTTATAAGCCACTGGGGTTAGACCACGGCGATCATCCGGTGATGCAGTTTTGTCAAATGGTGACCAGCGATAGCTTGAGTTACCTGCGGTTAGACTCGTAAGCGAGAGGAGGCAAAGCATGCAAACTTTAATACCGGTGCCGGCTTTTTCCGGCAAAAGTAACAATGAAATTGTTTTGCTCGATCCGGCCCGGCTGATTGACTGGCATGGTGTTGATCGAAACTCACCGAAGATACTCTGCAAAACTGCAATTTATGGAAACCACGCCGCCGGCTGGAGCCTCTACCTGCATGAAAATGGCTGTTACGAGTGGCTGATTGGGTCTGATGTAGTTGGCAGCAGCAGTGGAGCTTTGGATGTGATTGCAATACTTGGTCACAACCTTTGCCTTATGCCGTGGCAAAAACTGATTTTCTGCAGTGAAGGTGTGGCCTGCACGGCAATCTCGTACATCCAGCTACCAGGAATGACGGGGTTAGATTGATAGTAATTGCTTAGCCTTCGTAAGCCCCGGTTGTTGTGCTGACAACCGGGGCTTTTTATTTGGCGGATTGTAATTTATCTGAAGTATGCAGCTACGTAAGTAAGCTCAGTCGTCAGAGTTTTTCTGGTCAGTCCCACCTAAAGCAGCATTGTGTTGACCTTGTTTGCCAGCGCTCGCTTGATTGAGTTGCTGGTATTTCGGTAACCCATCCAGCCACAAGTCCAAATCTTCTTTTAGATAACGGATCGAACGACCAATCCGGATAAAAGGTGGCGCTGGAGTGCGGTTTTCCCGGTTGCCATCCATCCGTGATTGGCGCAAATAAGAGCGACTCATACCTAGATAGGCTGAGGTTTCAATTTCAGTGAATACACGTTTGTCCATTAGATCCCCTTGTAAAAAACAGAAACAGATGACTATGAAACGCGACATATTTAAAGGAGGAATTTTACCGTGGTGTTCAACCATGGCAATATGACAACAAAATAGAAACAAAGGATGTGTGTATGAGCAATTCAATAGTCTCGCTGTCTGAACAAGCATTTTTTACCATCATCACCGCGGCACTAGAAGCATTTCAAGTTGACCATTCGAAACTGGAAGACGGTACAGAAATCCATCTGGAAACTTTTGGCAACTTATGGGGCCATGAGACTGCATTAAATAACGGCGCTGTTGTCTATCACGTCACTAGTGCAGATGTATCCACTTCGGCATCCCGTGAAAAAACGATGGTGACCCCCAAAGATGAAGCTTATGCTTTAAAAAGTAACTTCATCAATTATTTTTTTCCTGAACTCAAATACTTAGGTGATTATCACAGCCATCCATACAGTTATGAACAGGACAACGTAAAGACCGAATTGGAACTGGAACGTCAGCAGTTATACCAATTCTCGACCGGAGATTTTAATTCGGTGAAGTATGAGCAGACAGAAAATAACAAAGATTACCGGGTGGGTTTAGTCGTCACTGTCTATCAGCGTGATGAGCAAACAAAACGAGCAGATCAGTGGATGGACGATTTAAGCTGTATTCGTTTTCAATACGATAATCTGACACTCTGGATTAAAGCTTGTGTTTGGGCAGGAGATGACTATCGTAAACGCGCAGACAAGAAAGTGAACCTGATTTGTCCAGCTTTGGGGTTTGCACTTAGAAATATTAAAGTGGTCGAATAACGGGCTTGTTCACGTCATAACAAAGCGCTGCACTGACCCTGTTTTAAACTGAAGCTGCATCACCACTGCGACACATTATGTCGCGCCCTCCTTTAATCTATTGAAGATAATGAAGGAGGGTGCTGAGACCCTTTTTATTCAAAACGATTCGGCGAGCAACTCCCGTAATTTCGGAACAATTGGAGAGAATCTCAGCCGTCCCAAGTCACCCCAACTAGCCTCTCCAGACTCCAGTAAACCTAGTGAGATGAGACCAGTTACAACCAGATTCTCGAAAGACCCTGGGGCCACCAAGAGAACTGATGGAATATTATTTTCAAGATCGCTAAACGTCACGTGAATCCGCTCATACTCAGAGCTGCGAAAAAGAAATTTAGCTTCGTCTCCGGACATATCTCGGATAATTCGTGAGAGGGCGACCGATTCCTGCGGTTTGATGTCACTAATAATAAGGGTGTTTTGAACCGCTCTTTTCAGGTACTCAATTTTGCCAGTGTCTGTCGTGTGCAGCAGAGTTAGGACTGTCTCATTGATGAGCTTGTATTGTTCGTCTGTGAGATTACGGATCGATTTTTCATGTCGCTTTAGTATGGTATCAATTGCAGTAAGCGCGGATTCGACACGCAGTTTCTGGCGCTCACTTGCAAGGGAACCGGCTAACACAGGAAGTAGCGCTGCAAGCGGACCTCCAGACAACGCTGTAACAATTGTTAGTGCAGTTTCAGTGGCACGACTACCGGCTACTTGTTCAATTACGGTAGGTTGTTGCATCAAAGACATCGCTTCATTTCCTGTAGTAATATAATAGCATGCGCCTAACTCTAGCTAGGTGTACATCGTTTTCTGACTCTAACACTAGCCAGACAAAAATCGAATCAGCGGTGGCATATAGATAGCTGTATATAATTACAGAGTTTCAGAAGTCAGCACAAAGTCACTCTCATTTACCACTAAATTCACTTTGTGCTGACCATTCATTGCACGTGCTGTCGACCCAACTTTTAAACTCACGCCCCACCAATTGCTGGAATCATCCAGTTGAATAGAAGTCGGCTAAGAGCGTGATGCAGACATAACGCCTAATTTAGGGGCAGTAGCTGCGTAGCACTGCATGCCCAAGCCCATTTCGGGAGACTACAATTACTTGTTTGATGCAGATTACTATCAGAGGCTAAATGCATCGACGACATGACTTTCTCCCAGACTACCAAGCAAATGACCATCGGGAGTAAAATGCCGTCGGAGAAACATATTTTCCGGCTCCGCCATGTTATCGTATAGCGAGCGAATCAATGAGTCCAGCGGGTCTTGAACAATCACAGAATCATCTATATATGCGCTACCTGACATCGTGAAAGCGATAAATCCGCCCATTCTCGTTCACCTCCGCAACCTTTCTCAAAGCCTCCGCTGGCGACAATTCGAACTTTCTGGTTAACACCACGAACAGATGATAGAACTCGGATTTCAAATCAGCTGCGAAGATCCCTGGATCATCAGATCCCAGACAAATAGACATAGGGACATCACCTTCAATCGCCTCACCCGGCAAGCCCATCCAGCGAAAGATATGGTGCTCGCTGACATCTCGATACTGGCTGACACGGGTATTGCTTGTCGGAGGGCACTCAATCGCAATGTTTCGGTCTGCCATTTTTGCCATCACAGTCTGTTGCAATGAAACTAACGCCTCATCCGGCAAATATTCCACGGCAACTTCAACGTATTCAGCACGCTGTTTTCGCACATTGTCAGCTGTCAGCCATTGCCTATACAACTTCAGCGGCCTTTTCATGCCCGCCGTTTTAGCCAACTCTCCAGCGCGCTCGTACTCTTCCAACCAGAGGGATTTGGGTTTTAATGGCCCATCCAATTCACCCAGCAGACCTTCCGATTCAGCCAACACACCCCGCAACTCAAACATCTGCTCAAGAGTGGTAATCGAGATTTCTTCTTCCAGCGAAAACACCTCATGGGCCAAACGAACCGCTTCAATCGCTGCATCACTGGCGTAACGCAGTAGCTCCGGATGACTTCGAAGTTCCCGCCAGATAAACACCAAATCGAGCAATCGCGTTTCTTTGGTCATGGACAAAGACGATGGCAAAGAGCGTTTCCAGATTTCAGGCGTGATGCCAATCGCCGTGCAGTGACCAAGACGGTCGCCATTACGCAACGGCAAAAACCTCAAGGCATCATCAATGGATCGAATACCACTGATCAGATGCGGAAAGTCCTCGCCAACATGATAGGTAAAATGAGCAATACCTGATTTGGCTAGCACCCGGAACAAGGGCCCAAACAACTCCGGTGGCGCGTGCATCTCATTAGCAGCGGCATCCACTCCTCGAATCCAGCGTGTCAATCGTGGTTCATGATTCAGGATGTCCATCAGGATAGCTGCCTGATTCTTCAAATCCTTGAACAACACCGCATAGGGGTAGACTTCATCCTTTTTGGGCTTTCTCTTGATAAAGTGCGGCACCAGCGCGAGCTCGGCACATATACTGCCAGGCTTAACCTGCTCAAGATTATCGAGCGTCTGAGCGATATTCAGTGGCTGGGGATGCTCCCAGTCCACGGTAATGTGATCTTTAAGGTATTCCCAGTACCCACGCAAAATGCTGAAGAGCAGTTTTTGCATTTTTCTGGGGTCGCTCTTCGGAGCAAAACGTCCTTCCAGATAACGCACCTGAGAATACACACCGGCACCATGAGCATGTTTGAAACGAGACAAATAAGATTTCTCGGTTTCTTCTCTCAGCTCCGTCATAGTGTATTTCTGGAACTGATCAAAACCGAAAAAATCGTCTCGCTGAACCAGCAGGGTCAGATACTGATTCTGAATCAGCAGGTAAATCCAAAGCAGTCGTTCCAATCCTTCGGGTGCACCATACTGCCATTTTTCCAACAACCCGGTTAGCCAGCAAAATTCAGACCCCTGACTGTATTTGTCGTCCGTTGGCCAAACCGTCACAAACCCATACTCCTTGTCCTGATGCAGAATTGTGCTATCCGCCAACTGCAACGGGTGCTGCAATGACGCCATCCACTCTGGCAACTCCACGCCCTGAGCTACCCGACAAAGAATTTCGCGAATATTGCTGGCGATCCGCAAACGATCCATGAAGCTGTCAGGCGTCAGGGAGGAGTCAATCTGGGCACAGAGTTGTTTCATCTCTTGAGAGGCCCAGCCCTTCTCGAAATCTCTGACGGTCACTTCAGGGTGCTTGAGTGCATCCAGCCAACACTCTTCCGCACTGGTACTGCCATTCAGATGTTGGTGAGTTTCGTGCAGGCGTTCACGGGTAATGTAGTCCTCAACCGTCGGGTGATAAGGGTACAATGGCCAGCGAAAACTATATTCCTGACTGGCAGGCCCAGGGTTAAATACCTGATGACACGACATAACCGGCAGGCACGATACCCGGCTCATCAGAGTTTGCCATTCCGAGAACAAAGCAAGGTCGGTTCTGGGGCCACCTTTCTCGTTTTTAACGAATTTTTCAGAAATCAAGCGTAAAGCAGCAATTGGGCCGAGTTTCATGTTCCGCTGTTTGAGTTGCTGTTCCAAGGATGACCAAGCTGATTTGGCTACATGATCAGGCAAACTACGCGCCTGCTCGTATTGAGTAAGGAACACGGATGACTCCACCCTGTCATCAAGTGATACCTCATTCAACGAGACGGTACTCAGCCGATGCAATAGTACTGTTGAGTTAAGAAGAAAGCTTTCCATACCCAACCCTGATACAAAGGCCATTATTCTTTTTCTACGCCGTCACTTGATGAAGCCACATTGTTTTTCCGAGCTGGCGTAGCCTTATCGTATGATGCTCCGACGATTGTGGAGGAATTCAGCGATGTAATAGTTTTTTGAAACGTATCTTCTTCTATATTTATTCCTTGATCACCATATTTAGACAAAGCAGCCCATTCTCCATCAGAAAGTAATTGTTCACCAACAATTCCACAAATCAGATCATGGAAACTTTTTTCCTTACTCAGTGCTTTGGCTGAACAATTAACCCCCCCCACAGGAAAAATGAACGGATGTAGAATTGGACAACAAATTAATAAGAAAAACAATGGGTGTGTCTTTTCCCACGTTTTTCCGTTCGCCTCCAATACTCCATTCATTACTCTTATCTTTTTCTCAAACTCATCAACCGAAGTAACCGGATTTAGCCTTAACCCTTCACCGATATATTCTCTATCACTAACCGAATGATATAAGCTCTCTTCAACCAATACCGCATGAAGAAAAGCCAAAACATTAAAACGCATAATTTTCGCAGCATTTGATTGACTGGCCATTCGTCCATGCTTTGAATCATTATAGAGTCTGGTTTTATGCTGATCAGCCACATTATTAAGGTTGAAATATAGCCGAGTCCATACTTTACCAATCAAAAGTGCCGACGGACGAATTTCAATCTCAACTTTATTTACTTTTTTAAGCCATTGCTCAACCTTATCAATAACATCGGAAAATTCAGTATCGTCTTTCTGATGATTTTCCTCAGTTACGTCTTCATCCTTGGAATCAAGATCAACATCCAAAAACGTAGCAACTTTATCCGCACTTTTACTTGAGCCTTTCATTTCTGCACGAGCAGCAGCCTCGCTCCATGGGGGAACGATGCACGTTGGTTGAGCTATAACTTTATTAAAAGTATTAGTAATGGTCAGTTTATCACTACGGCATGCAGCGATATCAGAAATAGCACCAATCAAATTAAAAACACTACTGAAATCCATAAGGTTATTTGAAGCTACAGTACTCAAGGAAGCCGCCATTGCGGCTTTTGCTAAGCCTTTCTCAGTATCAATATCAAATCTTTTGTAACCCACAGGCATCTTTTGGCGTGATTTACGGTTTAACTGCACCATGCCAAGAAAAACGCCGACCTTTTCATCATTAGGGTTGTTTGCAACCACAGCGCAACATCGGTTAGCCCAATGGGTGGCGCTTTCAATTCTGCCAACAGACATATAGGCCACATATTCACTAACAAGCTGTTCAAATTTTTCCCTATCACTTTCAGCATGTGCCAACTCGATCACAAATTGGTTGAATATGCTGACGGAACCACAACCAACCAAAAGCATATGTAGGAATTTAGACAGACTTCCCTGGCAGTTTTCGCTTACCTGGGATGCTAAGTAAATAGAGCAATTTCTTAATGCTTCACTCTCAGACTGAGGGCGTAAATAAAATCCGGTATTAAAATCACGATCCTGCTTTACATAGGTAAATATATCCTTACAGAGCGAATCCATACCAAACCGATGCTGTTCATAATTCAACCCCGCACGATAAATGCTACTAAGCATGGAACCATACAAGGCATTTCTAAGTAAATTCGGAACTAATAACTCATCAGATTTTTCAGAGCTGCCTCGTTGACCTTCAATTTTTACCGATGTAGCACGATACTTTTTGGTATAGAAATCCTGAAGCACCTGCATCAACAACCGCACAGGCTGCTTCAGCAGTTCATTCACATACATATCCGCATCAGAGCCCGCCCTCAGATTAAGCCCTTCCTTAACAGCATCGCCAATCGCTTGCCGGACTTCTATGGAATCAATATCCTGCATGCCAAGCTCGGTTTTGACCCTGATATTTTCTTTACGGACTTTTCCATTTTCGCCGACCAGTTGCAGCATGGTTTTCAGCTGAATACGCTTTTGTACCGGAAAAAGTTTTAATAGATATTGCTGTTCAAGGTGTTCAACCATATAGCCCCGCTCGGCTAAGCGGGCGCTCTCTTTTTCCTGATCGAGCAAAGTTTTGCTGTAATTTTCGTATTGCTTACCGCGAATCAGCTGAGAATAAAGGCGCAAATCACCTGTCGCCACCACCACCAATTTCTGGCTATTAAAGAATTTGCGAATAGATTCAAGTACATCCCAACCTGTATCAAACTGAGTATCGATATCATCAAACGAGATCAAAATAGCCTTGCAGCCGAGAATTTCACACGCACATTCAACCAGTTCCTCAAAGATTTCCGACAAATCCTGGCCACCAATGGAGTAATCAAGCTGGGCATCCAGCTTCAAAGCGTCACTGAAATATTCCGGCTTGTATTCCTTGTCGGTCAGCAGATGTAAACCACGCTGGAGCTGCTCAAGGTGACTCTGCCATTTTTCTTTTTGTTTTGGGTGGTGATTCGATGACCAGCACCCTTTTAACTTGCTCGACACCACCTTATTCAGGCGAGCTGTCACTGTGACCAAAATAGGTTCATGACGTGGCAGTTTGGTGGGGTCGATAGTCGGAAGACACTTGATGCTAGTGTCCACGTCACTTATGTCTTTGTTCAGGCGTTCGACCACACTGTTAATAAAGGTAGTCTTACCCGCACCGCGAGTACCATCCACAAAGAATACATTACGGCCTGATTCATCAATAAATCGGGCAACCCCTGACGAATTCTTGGATTTGGGGAGGGTAAGCGAGCTTAGAATGCTTTCAACCAACTGATCTCGCAATGCTTTCTGGATTAAGTCGCCTTCCTTGGTGCTGCCCGGAAGATTGGGGGCGAACAAGTCGATGATGATTTCGTTTGTATCTTTGTTTTTTGTCTGCGTACTATCAGTCATATCCGTATCGATCCAGTAATTTTGTTTTTTGGCCAGCCTGTGAATGAGAACTGGTACTTTATATTTCCACAGCATTGATGGATGCAATGCTCTAGGCCTCAATCAGTTCGTTGGGTGGTGGCTTCGCCACGATCCAACCTATACAGCTACCTTAAGCGCAGGTAAAACTGACCACCTCATTCACTGCCCCCATCCTCGCGACTGAGCGGTTCGTTTTGTCGAGCAGGAATTAACACGCGGAGCGTGGAACCGAGGGTAACTTATAACATTTGTATATTGTGTCGGCACGCCTTCACTGGTTTAACAAATAAGATACCAGCGTTAAACTATTGATAAATATTATCTACAATCAATTACTGTTCCTGTGACCAATAGCGTGCGGGTATATTATTACTTTTCTCTAGCCATTTATTTTAGCTTAGTCCACGCTAAGTGCCTAAATTAGCGTGATTTACCTTATCCAGCAACAAATAAGTGTTGCCTGTTGATTTGCTCAAAGCGAGCCTGTTTTATGGCGAAACCAAACAACTCTTAGTATTCGTCCACATGAACAACCAATGTCCGCTTATGGCACAAAACGATCAATTTGGTTTAACTGCACGTGATGATTAAGTCCATCCAACTGAAAACATAGACACTGGTATACCTATTCTTTGGGCTTCCACAAATCATTTAACCAAGAACCATGGATCAGTAAAAGTACTGATATCTGCCTAGTAGAGAGGCCACGGTCTTAAATTTGAGGAAAGGTCACGGTTATTCTGAATTTGATACCATAAACAATAAATACAGTCCAAACCTAACACCATACTCGTTGAGTCTGCGGCGATACTGTACCTGCGTTTTCCCCCGAGCTAACATTTTTCGCTGACGAGATTTTTGGGAGCCACTATTGGCGATAAAATCAATTGCGACATGGCCTTTTATTGAATAGTCCTTATCTGCTGGATTATCCCTTATCTGATCGGGCCAATTGTCTAATGACCAGCGCCGCCAAAGCGCAGTGCGCTGTTCAGAGTTGAGCGGTGCACTGGATACCAGCGTAAATCGCATCAGAATTGACAGAGTTCGATCAAGCCTGACTAAGTGGTATGAGCGTGATGTGGAAATTAATGCTCGCATTTGCGGCTGGTCTAGAGCGCAACTGATAACTAATCCGACTACATGCGCTTGCTAGAACCAAATACATTTAATAATCAACTCTTGCTTCGGCCAATTTTCTGAAAGACCTTTGGTTTTCACGGAGTACATCACTGGCAAGTGCATCTAGCTCATATACCAACTGGGCCAAGCCATTTTCTGTTGCATGTCTTTCAGCAAAAACATTTCTGTGGCCGTCAGGCACCTTCAATGAATTCCGCAAAACTGAGTTACGCAGAACCTCTCGGCAATAATCTAAGCAAGATGACAGTAGCAAGAGTTCGCTACCTCTTGGATAGTTAAGATATGTATCCGGCATATTAAATGCCAAAGAAACAATGTCATAACTTGATAGTTCTATAGATTCACAGTCGTACTTTAACGACTTCATCAGTCTGGCTGCTTTTCTAAGTCCGCCTCCTGTATTGTTGTCTTTGTATTCAATCCAGGCATTGTGGAGAAACGGTGTGTTTGCCAAGCGCCTTGGAACTGAAGTGTCGAGAATTTCGACGCCACGATAAATCTCATTTTGTGTTTCTGTGTACTTATTTGTTATGTACCAGTTGGAAGGCACAACATCGACTGTTCTAGTAAGTGAACCACCCTCAATGGTGATCGACTTGCAGCCTGAACAGTCCAAATTCGCTTGAGGAAAAGCCGCCGCTAGAGCCGATTCAACATCAGAACGAAGGTCAAGCAAGTCTTGTGTTGGGTTTCCCGCATAGGGAAAATTTGGGGTTTGTGGCTGCTCAACTGTAAAAAACTTGCCTATTATCACCAACAGATCAATATCACTTTTGGCCTTGATATGAGTGTCGTTAGTAACTGAACCTTGATATGTATATTCGCACGTTTCTATTAGACGTTTCGAAAGTTGATTGCTGATACGCTCTGCCTGAGCAAAGGTGTTTTTCGTATACTCAGGGTCAATTGGCTGCATTGCACCGATCACATATTTGACTGCATCCGACTGCGCTATGCTTCGATAGGATTCGTTTAGGAGTTTTGCATTTTCAACGAATGGATCAATTCTTCTAGCATTAAGGTTATCAAGCCGTGGCATTTTTTTCATCCTTGGTTAGTGACATTGTGCCAACGGTCGTGCGATGGCGGTCTGTGTAATACGACCCAGCACCTTCAGTAACTGCCTCATTGAAAAGAAGTTCACTACAACCTGAATGGTTTTTTAGATCAAGTTCATCAGCATTCGGCTTATTGTCATACTGAAAGAGCAAGCGAAAACCAACTCCATTTTCGTGGAATAAGCTTGCAGAAATGCTTTTTGACTCTGACTGAGATGTTCTTAGGTGGATTAAAATTTTGGACCATGATTGGGTTATTGAAACATCGGCTCCCCAGTCAATATCCACTCTTTCCCCATTTTTGAGTATTGTGTGACCGAGACATTTCCATGCACCGTTCAAATCAGGGACTAGCAGCACTTTTCTTAGCCAACTCACTTTCCAAAGGACTTTGTCAAATAATAAATATAACGCGGCAAACAGCCCGAAAACAGGAATCGCTACTGCTGGTGCCGAACTCCACTGAGCACTAATTTTGAGATAGGTGACGGCTCTTTCTGCAATGTTTTGAATAATCGGTGCAAGAGTGATCGCAATAAGCGCAAGAATGAACAGCACTTTTTCTTTTGGGTGATTATCTATCGAGTAGTCATGCATTTTTCGGGGCTTACCTTTGGGTCTAACGCCGCTTACATGTGTAGCAATGTAGTAAGCGTTTCCGTGACTGGCTTTATTAAGAGATTTACTTATACCAGCTCGAAATATCTACGCTGAATCTATTAAGGTTAATGGCGCTTCCCAATGGTTGTTTGAATAAAACTTCCATTTCACTGTATAAGGGGAACGAAGCAGGAATTTCAGCTCCATCTCCTTTACGCCGATCGGATGCTGACCCATACATCAAAGTCGCGCCAATACTCCCCTCGACATGCATTTCCAGAGAGTTTACGCCGATTTTAACAACATGAATTTTTTCTGCCGTTATTTCCTTAATATACTGATGGGTCGATATTTCCATTAACTCAACAACCGATTCGCTGTTTATTCTATCAATCAGAACGCCCTCGATATCGTCGAAGAGCTTATCCGCCACTTCTGTTCTCAACTCGTCAATCTTGTTTACAAAGTCAAGAGTTGCTGAAAGGCATTGATCTGCTGTTCTTTCAGTCGCTTCAATTGAACTTTTAAATGTTGATTCTTCTATGTGCGTAAATCCACTCAGACGATTGATGATAGTAATCAACTCGCGTGAAACCTCATCTACTTCATCAATGCAAAGCTTTTTTGTTACATAGAAATCAGAAAGGCCACCTTGAATAGCAAATTTTATGCGATGTTTTCGAGTAATTCCTGTTGATGATGTGTCATCCGGCTCAAACCATTGGCATTGCCGAATCTCATCATCTGGCGATATTCGGTGCAAAACATGCCTTGTAAGCTCGCGCAGAGCATAGGCAAAGTTGTTTAATCTAAGTGGGTTTGGTGTCAAAAGGTTAATAAACGCAGAATCCAATAACTCTTTTTCAAAGCCATCAAGAAGAACACTGTTAATTCTTTCTTGGTATTGCTCTCTCAATCGATCCATCTTTCCTCCAGACGCCCACATAAACGGCGCGAGCTTGCGAGCGTCCGGCGTCCAAAGGTAGCGAATTTAATGTTCTTGTTATACGCTTGCACCGCTGCCACCAAATAGAAACGATGCCGCTGTTACTAACATACCGACAGCAAGAAAACGCAAACCCTCGACCAGCAATATGATGCCCAGCTTACTCTCAATATCCAAAAATTTCTGTATTATACCCTCGACCAATGGTTTAGTTTGCTCCTCGTTGTTCAAAATGCGGCGAACTTGAGCAAGCGATTGTTCATGGGCTACGAGACCATACATCACCCACTTGAGCCAGTACATACATTGATTAATTCGTAACTTTAGAATTATGAGGATCCCAAATAATTCTCTATAAATCTACCTCAACTTCCAGTGTTTCCCACTCTCCAACAAGCCTGACCGGCAAAGAAGCAAAGCCGCCAACATTAGCATATAACCTCGCCTTCAACTTGAGAGACTGCACCTCAGAAGGCACCAACAGTGTGTGTGTAAAGTGCTGATCTCCAAGTAAAGGTTTATCATGCTTCTTGAAAAGCCACTCACCGCAATTGTCCCCAACCCCCGTGGTGATTACCTTGGTGGTTAGTACAGAATATTTTAGATTAGCGGCCAGGGATACCTCATTTGCAGTATCGAGCTTAAAGCTACCGCTCGCCAACTCCGATAGCTGACTTTCACCTAATACAGAGTCGTCCACTGCTGCCGAGCCATTTAAAGATATTGAAGAATTGCTATAAATCATGCCAGACGCTTTTTGAATGAATTCAGTCTGTGGCAGCATCTCAAGGATAGTTACCTTGGGTGTTTCTGGATATTCGATCTGGCAACCAAGTTGAGTGACATTCTTCCATCCACCTTCCTTTAGGATACCTACAACCATGGTCACAATCCAGATATCATAGCTGACATACATAGTGTATTCTTTGGGGATTTCCTTGCCCAACTTATCATAGAGTTGAGTAATCGGGTACACCATTGGTCTTCTACCCAATTTTATTCGGATACTCTCAAACTCAATATGAGGCGATGGCCCCCAGGTCCATTCAATTGGGTCCTCAAACAACTCCGGTGATCTAGATGCCGCTTTCGTCAGTAAAAATAGCTGTTCATCATTATCTGGCATACTCACTCCTTACTCAAGCAACGTTATTGAATGGTTGGAATATAGACGAAACCTGAATCAAATGATTTTTAATATCCAAAATATGTTTTTCTAGTTGGCGCTGATGCCCTTTTAGCTTCTTAACAGCTTCTTCAGCACTTTCATCCATCAGTTGCTCTAGGTTGATCGTCGTACCGGGTTTTATAGTTCTAGCTTTTTCACCAAGTTCAATCATAACTTTTTGAACGGCTGTCGGATTAATTTCATTACTGAAAAACAACACACCTTTGGCCCCACCCTCTCTGACAATTAAATGGTTTAGATTTTCAGAGCCCGCTTCATAACAGGAAATAAGTGCAACATACTTATCTTTAAAATTATCCAACCTCAAGTGTTCTTTAATATAACCTTTCAGGGCATCATCCCGGTGCCCAGTGATTACAATGATGTTTCTTCTTTCAAGATTATCCATATTTCTCGACAATTCGATGCCATTCTGAATCAATTTACTACTGATATTCTCGACAATATCATGATCAGTAATGTGGAATACGCTTTTATCTGGAATATATGCCCCTATATCTTGTGCACTTTCAATACTAGGTAAACTACCAATATTATTAATCGCTAATTGTGTTTCATCATCGATATACGTTTTTACCTTTTTATATTTTTTCTTTAAGGCTAAGGCAAGAAAGGTAGAATCTATTCTTCTGAAATCCTTTCCTGTTTCTTCACCTTCTTTAACTAAGCCTAATTTAAGGTTAAAACCGGGAGGGTCCGATTCTGTACGCCCAGAAGAATCGCCCGGTGCCTTACCGTTTCCCCCAGCTCCATCATTAGAAGGAATTAGCTCTGAACGCCCTCTTTCCCAGCTGTCCCTATAAAAAACCAGATCTTTTTGACCATTATTAGCGGTTAGAGCATTTATCACATTATCCAACGTGGGAGTTTCTCCTTTTCCTCCCAACAAATTTCGGACTTCGGCTTCAGGCAGACTGATGCTCGTTTCACCGATCTGAAGCTCCATGTGACTTTGGCCAGCTAGATAAGTATCGATATGGACAAACTTCGTTGATTCAATACTTGATTCTTTAACTGTGTTCCTCGCTGCCGAGTTCAGCGCCGAATAGACATACTCACCGTCAACAACCTCCTTCACGCGATTGTCTTTGATCGTCAGCAAATACAGTTTTTGATTGTTATTGTAAACTAGATGTTTCGCATCACCTGCCTTGTAAAAAGAGACTACATTGTCTGGTAGCGTTCCCCTCTGCAATGCAATGGCTGAATCTTCGTATTTGCTAGTGAAATGAATAAGCTTATTTATTTCTTCACTCCCTGTACGATCCACAAACTGTACAAGTTTACTCTTGACTACATCTATTGCTGTTATGTCGTTTCGAGCAAAAAGTAAAGATCCGTTTCGATTCACGTTACTTTGATAAACATTAAGGCTGTCGCCATTTATGACATATAACCGGTTCTCGCTTTCGAGGAAAATTGCTTGATCCGATGACACACTGCGTTTTGAGGTGGATATCAATTCGAAATCTACCGAATTCACCATCTCATTCAGGGTCGATTCATCCAACTTACCATTCTTGAAAAACGCGTTTTTAATAGAACCACTATCAAATATCGGTAAAGCCATAGCAGTGCTTTTCCCACCGCTGGTAAATATTAGTGTTAATCGTCCGCCATCTAAAGAAGTTTCCGCTATGGTAACGTCTTTAAGATTATCCGGAAGTGTATCAAGTAGCGGCTTTGTATCATTAAAAGCGTTAAAGGGCTTATCAGATTGTGTAACGACCGTGTCCAGCTCCATCTCAAACTTGCTATCGGCAGGCGACATTTTATTAAAACTCAAAGGTATTTTTTCGATATTTTTTGGCTGTACAACCCAATCATTGCGGCCAAAAATAGAAAAGTTGATCTGCGCTCCCGAATAGACCAGTGCCTTCAATAGTTTATCTTCAAGTTTCGATACCATACTCAAATACTTGAGGGACTTATCGCGGTCAGAATTTTGGTAAATCTCCTCCATTGCTAAATTAAGCGCAGATTTATACTCACCGGCATACCACTTCAACTTCACTAAGGCGCTCAGCATTTCCTTTGTAGGCTGTAGTTCGTACGATGTATTTGCGATTGAAATAGCTGGGCTTGCGATTTCTGACGACACTTCGCTAATTTCTCGTTGAGCGATAGCGCGCCCGAGCCTTGAGAAATCCCAGTCTGAGTCTACTAAGTTATCGACTTTAGTTATTAATTGCTCCGCCACTTCCTCAGAATATACCAGCATGATGGTGGACTCTTGCTTCATTGCGACAAGTTGTTCATGACAATCGCGAATACTCTGATTAACTTGCGTTAGGGTAGAATCATCTTGTTCAACTTGCTGGTAAGCACTGCTTAAGCATGACAATATAGTGATGACTCTTTCAAAAGATTCTGCAACTTTCCAGTTTGAATAAATACCAATACCGGTGGACTTAGGGAGATCATCTATCGACGTTACCGAACTATACTTATCTACGTATGACTCATCGATACTTCTCGCTTTGGCATAGAGGTCTCCATTTTTCTCAAAACGGGCGAGCTGCTTTCTGGAATCTTTCAGAAGTTGATCAACTTCTTTCAGTTCTTTATTAACTAACTCTATATACTCTGGCGGAGCTTCACTCTTAGCAGTGACCTTTAGTTCTCTTTCCCTACGTTCCTGATCTGCCACATATTTCGTTAGAAGTATTTTATAATAGAGGTAATGATCAACTAAAGGCCAGGACATGCTAGAAATACTTTCTTTATCGATTCTATTTATCTGTTCAATAGTAATACCTCTGAATTTATCAATATCACTTTTTGAAATCGACTGCCCTTCCCACAATGACCACATGCCTTCAATTATTGCATTAGCAGTATACTCTGGAGATACATATAGACTTTTTTCCACTTGAGAAGTATCAATGCCCTGTATAGAATTACTTTTAATATTATCCACAGTGCTCTTTACTGAGAAAATATTATTGGCTAAAGTATTGAGCGCTTCCTGAGGATCATCAGAGAAACGCCCTATCATAGGACTAAGTTCTTCATTAGAGACGACTGTATTCAACTTAAGAAAATCTGCTTTCCGATTATTCCAACGGTTCTCATAATACACAAGGTGATCAGTTCTTGACTTTACAGCAACAGTATCGTCGAAATTGGCGACAAAATATGGCGTTATTACAAAACTATCTCCCATTCTTCTCACTTTAAATACTGTTGATTCATTTACAATTGGCATAATAGAAATGTTCTTTTTTAGCATCTGATCATTAACTTTCTGCCATACTTTATTGCGCGCTGATTTTATCCAGTTGTCATAAGGTGAATCCATAGAATTGTCTACAAAGGATAAATCCCACTTTCTCAAGAAGGAATCTATTAACGTATATTCCAGTATCTGGTTCAATACAGGATCAGATCTATTCGATTCTATTTGCAATGCCATCGACATTAAATTATTAGCGCTTAATTCAAAGCTATGCGTAGAACCGATCAAGTTCACCCATGTTTCTTTATTAGATCGAACCACAGTTTCGACACGTACTATTTTCCCTATATCAGGATCCATTATTTGTAGTTGATGCTTTTCTTCTTCACGCAGCCATCGAGAAAATTGATCGGCGTTCATGCCCCTAATCGTAAGGCTATATCTTTGCAGCGAGTCAAGGTTCTCGTCATAACTTTTTTTGAATCGTTCAGATGCAGCTATGAGGTCACTCCGCATTTCACTCTGAACTGAACTTTCTAGCAGTTCTTTAACGTAATCGTCATTAGGCCCAAAAATATCCGTCACAGGAATAACAAAACTAATTTGTTCTCCAGTTGACGAGTTATAATAAGGTACTGGAATGACTGTAGGGGTGTCGGGATCGCAATTTGGCGAAAATTTCTCATTACTATTCTTGATGAGGGAGCCGAGGTGCAAATTGACGTCGCTTGAGTCAGTCGACCATGATTTTAATTCTGACTTCAGGCTTGTAGCCATATGTGGATAGTTATTACATGCACGTTTAAGCAGTCCATATTGAGCTGAAACCGCATCGAGACTACTGCTTAACAAACTATTACCCTCAAAATAAAGCATTATGTCGCTAAGCATTTTCTTGATCGTTGATTGTTGTAGGTTGTTCAGACCTTTGTATTCAATGATAATATCTTTTAAAGTTAACCACTGACGGTCGCTTAATAACTTCAGGCTTTGAGTGGGACTGGCAACATACGACGAAAACCCTTCAAATTCTTCACTATAACTACTTAGCACTTCAATAAATTTGTCGACATCCTCCTGCGAAGTATTTTCAATATCAGGAAGTTCTAGAAAACTTTGAGATAGGATTTTCAAGTCACTTAAAGCGGCATCCATTTGGGTGCGCAGCAATTCTTTTGCGAGCGCCTTCTCGCTGATAATTGTCTTTACAAGCAAAATATCTTGCTGGTGCATGTCTGTTTCAGAAATTATTCCAATAATTTCATCATCCGAGATCGTTTCCATTTTATCTACAAGATCATGTAGTAGGACAACAGTATTCACTTTTTTATGCAACTTTTCAGCAGGCTTGAAATTATGTAAATTCTGCTTTAATGCGGTCAGTTTCTTGGGGTCTTCTGATAGGCTAGCAAAGCCTGCGACCAGGATAAAATCATCATCAATAGCACTTCTCGTGAGTGCAAAGTTGTATAGCGCCCCGCTAACCTTTTTGCATACATTCGATGCTGCATGTCCAGTTACCATAAAAGGCATATCTTTAGCCGGCCAAGTGGTAATGTGAGCACCATAAATATACTCATCCGGCGCTTCTACCATCTCCGTATAACTACTACCCTCATCTCTAAAAAATCCAGGCATTTCAACAAGGACGTCTATTTTCTCCTCTTTACTACGGTCTACTGTCCCGTATCTCAAAGTAATTGACTGACTACCTATACCCTCGGGCCTAAGATCGAAAATCACCTCATATTTTCCATCGCTGCCTTCCTGAATCTGCTTAGATAAAACTGTCCAGCTCTCATCAGTTTCCAGAAATACATTCAACGGCTTAGTATTCAAGGAAGGACGATTCAGAGTAACAATTAAGCTAGTCATCTGATTGGCAGTAGGCAGGTTATTTTCACTGAACTCATACTTGACGAGTTGAATAGGAGCAATATAGCCGCAAGAAGTTAGAAGTATCAGAGTGAATAAAGCTAATACAATCCTTTTCATATTTTCTTCCCTGTAATGATTGTAGTGGTCAACTACTTTTGGCCACATCGTTATAGCCAAACCCATATCTGCGCTCGGAGTCATTCGAGACCAAACCACCGTTATAGTGATGTGGCTAGAGCTGGCTGTAATAGCTCTGCATGTAATCCAGTATTTCTCGAGCTGCTTCAGCAAAAGAGCTGTAGCCGATAGTTGGCACCCATGCCGACTTTAAGCTTCCGAGGAAGCGCTACATCGGACTATTGTCCCAACAGTTACCACGCCGGCCCATGCTTTGCATAATTTGGCATCACCAGACCAAATGTCTGAATTTCCGGCATGTGTAACGACTGAAAAGGTCTAAGTGGAACATCAAACCTTGTGGCCTGCCTCTGGATTCAAACGCATGGCTCAATGCCTTGCAGATTAAATATCTGTCAGGCAAGAACAACATCGCCCAACCAACAGGTTTTCTAGCACGTTAATCCATCACAACCACCAGAAAAGACCGGCGGTTGCCAGTCCAAATGTACGAAACATAGCAAAATTGAGTAACGGCTATTGTCGACTGTTTTGTGCAATTTCTAACCGAGTCCGAATACCCCAAATATCTTGTTGCTTGACAAGGTGACTTCTGGCCGATGATCCGACCCTTGTTTCATGCCACACGTTTTTCCATGATGACTTTCCGAATTTTGACAAGTCACAGGCTTAAGTTTCTTGGTATAGATGCAAAGCTCTCGAAAGTAAAGCTCAAAAAACAAACAAATTGACGAGGGTTTTGTGAAGATATTCCGCTCAACATTAACAAGCGGACGTTTAGTTTGAAAGAAGCGTGATGTCAGCTTCCGGTACAGGCAATATAAAAACCGCGATTTCATCCAACAATCATCGATTTGGGTTGCACTTAAGCATCCGAATGGCGGTAATCACATTTGCAATATGTTGATGCAGGTTGGTGGCTTGTTATATTAAGGCATTTGAAAATAAAAAGGTTTGCGCGTTTGGGAGCTAATAAATGGTGAAACTAAGCTGCTTTAGCCTTCAACTCTGCCTGACGGCCGCCATCAAACCGACAGTTCCCAGTATGGTCATACTACGTTTGAGGTTGCAAGCAAGAACACTGAGGCTGATTTCAGTACTCACATTTTTGAGCCGTTTAGTCAAAAAGTGAGTCGCTCCTCTCCACATTTTAATCGTGCCAAACGGATGCTCAACGCTTTGTTTCCTTATCACCGGGAATTCCGGATTCTCGTCCAGAAGTTTTTGCATGTCATCAATAATCGATTCATATATCCACCGTCTCATTCGTCGAGGTTCATTCTTTGACCTTGTACTTTGAGACCGCATTGGACATTCATTGCACTATAACTTATTCAAGTAAACGTCCAGTTCGACACCTTTCTCCATGACCTTCATTCGCTTTTGTAAGCTTTTACCCGCCGGACAAATGCATACATCACTGACGTTGTCGTACTTGAAGAGCGATTTGTTAAAAATGCCTTTGATATCCGAACCAGAAGTATCAATTTGCGGCACATTCGCCGTGATGCCTTGATCATACGCATCTTTGATATCATCTCGGCTGTAATAGCCTTTGTCGGCCAACACCGTAATAGATGTTTTTCCTATCGCCTTCTGAACTTGCTCAGCGACTAATGTCAGTTGACCTCGGTCTGTTGTCATGACGATGTCGTGGCAAACGATGAGATGGTGCTTGGTATCGACCGCCGTTTGCACGTTGTAGCAGACCTGTCTTTCCATGTGGTGTGTTTTCATCAAGCGGGCATCGGGGTCCGTCTGTGATATCTGTTTGTCTGGATGGTCATTCACTTGTTTTTCGAGTTCTTTTAGCTCCACTAAGCGCTGCTTTAACCATGCTAATTTCGATGCTGCAACGGTCGGTTCTGACTCTTTTTCGTTGTCATCTTTGGCATCCATTTGGCTTAAATATTTCTCGATAATTTTTTCAACTCGCTCGATATGAAACTGCACTTTACTGGGGGTGTAATTTTTGGATTTGTTATTAACGGCTTTGAATTTACTGCCATCGATAGCGAATACGGCATCATCAAACATATTGAGTTGTCGGCATAATTCAACGAACTTACGACAGACATTTTTAATTCCCTTGCCATTATCCTTTCTGAAATTTGCAATCGTCTTAAAATCGGGAGATAGACGTTCAAGCAACCACATTAACTCGACATTCCGGTGGCACTCCTTCTCCAGCCGCCGAGAAGATTGAATTCGATTTAAATAACCGTAAATGTAGAGCTTGAGCATTGTTGCGGGATTATAGCCTGGACGGCCAGTTGACTTGGGATTCATACTTTCAAAACCTAAGCCGAGTAAATCTAGATGATCAACAAAGACATCAATAACTCGCACTGGATTATCTTCGCTAACAAAGTCGTCCATGATTTCTGGAAAGAGTGTGCATTTATGCCTTGATTGACGCACTGCTCACTTAGGCTTACTGGGTCTGAGTTAGTTCATCTGAGAAACATAGTACTCATTTCATTGGGGATCACGACTTTGTGAGTGTCGCGCATGTAAAACCAAACACGGGCATCATCGCCTTTTTTGCAGTCTGGTGGTTCGAACAGTTTGCCTGTTGAGTTTAGGTCTTGGGCTTCACATTAAGGCCCGAAACCTTCGTGCAGTTGGGAGTCGCTAATTTCGCCGAAAGGGTCGTTAAACGATATTGGTTGAGTTGTGCTGCAGCTGGTAATGCATTAAACATGTCGAATATTATGTTTAATGCAGCGTTATCGACTCTTTCGCAACACGCTCTGCCAGTTGCGACAATTTTGCTCGGAGAGATACGTCTGGGGAAAATTTCGGCCTTTTGAAAACAACTAAAGGTTGAAACTGGCATTAGCTCCGCCAGGACAATGTGTTCCCACTCTACGTCATAATGTTTGTTTGCCCACTTTAAATTGCTTGGTAGTTGACACGATTCGGTACTAAGAGCTTCCTAGCCGGATCTTGGATTTACAGTGTACTGGCACCCGCAATAGAAGGTACGGAGCCGATCTGTATAGTCTTTCTCGGCGATAATCTTTTGGTATGAGACCATGAGGTAGGGAATCGAGCTTCAATTGCCCAAAGATTGCTGCTCACAGCCAACAGAAAGGGTGCAGCTACTGAGCTCAATTCCACTATTTACCTTCACTGTACAAAAAACAACCACGCCAACTTATCAGCTTTTTATAGGTCAGTAAGTTTTTCCTGAAATTCTGTTGCAGTTAACGGTAAATGTAGTTGGTATCGAATTTCAAAATTTAGTTCAGAACTTATTCAGAACATGCAAAGGCACAGAGAAATGCATGGAATTTGACGAAGAATGCTGTAGAGCTCGGCTTGAAAGCGTCTAGAGCCTGAATATTAGTTTCACGGCATCGTTCTGGATAAGTATTGGAAAATGTCTACTCTTATATGCTGTTCACAATGGCATCTTCGGAGTTTAGGCTGAGCAGTGTTGTTTGTGAATTGTAATGTTGGTAGAGCAAAGAACTATTGCAGTTTATCACAGTGAAGTAACAAATATCTGGAGGATTCGGATGAGAACAAAGTATGTAATTTTTGCGCTAGCAGTCTGGGCACTTTCCGGTTGCGCGTCCGTCGGTGGCAGTCAAGCTAGTTGTCGCCTGAGTGTGTTTTATTAAGCCACTTTTAGCAGCTTTTCTTTTTTCAGTTCTACATGACCTATTTCTTCGTTTTTTTCCGGATTCAGA